>JAEEGF010755224.1_pt1 | contig 57667 bp, 49 predicted proteins | sample 9134171 | NCBI WGS metagenome assembly JAEEGF01 (sample SAMN16246542, study PRJNA631951) | gut metagenome | biome: gut microbiome; feature: rumen; material: AP-attached | host: Bos | place: Iran: Karaj | collected 2018-10 | reverse complement strand
ATAGCCACGAGGTGACCCTGCTCAGCAGCGGGCTTGTTGGTCTGTACCATGGTGCACAGGGTGTGCTTACCCATGTGGTCGTAGACCTCCACATTCTCACCCTCGAGAGTCAGGTAGCCGTCGAGCTCCATCTTCTCACCAGTGATACCAGAACGCTGTGTGACAGCCTCCTGAGCGGTCTGACCGTTGATGTCGAGAGCCTTCACAGCCTCGAGGTCAGCAGCCTTGGCGGCGATGGCAGCGTCGAGGATGCTCTGGGTCAGAGCGATGAAGTCAGCACCATTGGCTACGAAGTCGGTCTCGCACTTCAGGGCGAGTGTGGCGGCAAAGCCGTCAACAGCCTTAACGAGTACACAACCATTTGAAGTCTCACGGTCGCTACGCTTGGCAGCGATAGCCAGTCCACGCTCACGGAGCAGTTCCTTGGCCTTGTCGAAGTCGCCCTCAGCCTCGGTCAGAGCCTTCTTTACGTCAGCCAGACCAGCACCGGTCATTGCGCGAAGCTTCTTGATATCGTCAATTGAAATTGCCATAATGTTATTTACGATTTACTGATTTACGATTTACGATTTGCTGCGCCAACGAGAGGCGATAGCAAATTATTCACTTTTCACTCTTCACTTTTCACTTCTTCCTCTGCGGGAGCGGCAGCCTCAGCTACGGGAGCCTCCTCAGCAGCGGCCTCAGCAGCCTTTGCACGGGGCTTGCGGGCAGCACGCTTGGGCTTCATCTCCTTCACCTCGTCACCGTCAACCTCGGCCTGAGCGTCAGCAGCCTTCTCGTCGGCCTTCTCAGCCTTACGCTCCTCGATACCCTCGGCGATAGCGGCGCAGCAGGCGTTGAGGATTACCTCTACGCTATCCTTGGCGTCATCGTTGGCGGGAATCACGAAGTCGATATTATTGGGATCAGAGTTGGTATCTACGATACCGAACACGGGAATACCCAGACGGTTGGCCTCACGGACAGCAATCTGCTCCTTCAGCACGTCAACGACGAAGAGTGCGCTCGGCAGACGGGTCAGGTCAGAGATAGAACCGAGGTTCTTCTCCAGCTTGGCACGCTGGCGGGTCACCTGCAGCAACTCACGCTTAGAGAGGTTGGCGTAGGTACCGTCGGCCATCAGGCGGTCGATGTTCGTCATTTTCTTCACGGCCTTGCGGATGGTGGGGAAGTTGGTGAGCATGCCACCGGGCCAGCGCTCGATGACGTACGGCATACCAATGCTGGTAGCCTTCTCGGCAATCACTTCCTTGGTCTGTTTCTTAGTAGCGACGAACAGGATCTTCTTGCCACTCTTGGCAATCTGCTTCAGGGCATCGGCAGCCTCATCGATCTTGACAGCTGTCTTGTGGAGGTCGATGATATGGATACCGTTACGCTCGGTATAGATGTAGGGAGCCATTGCGGGGTTCCACTTACGCTTCAGGTGACCGAAGTGACAGCCAGCCTGGAGCAACTGATCAAAATTGGTTCTTGACATTTTGCTTTTTTGATTTTAATTTGTTTACTTTCTTTTTAATTCTTGTTAGAATCAATCGACGGGTAGTCTAGTTGGACTAGTGATACTAGTAATACTAGCCAGAGTCCCATCAATTTAGATGCTAAACGTAGTCCAGTCTGATTAACGCTTACTGAACTGGAAGCGACGACGTGCCTTGGGCTGACCCGGCTTCTTACGCTCTACCTCACGGCTGTCACGTGTCAGGAATCCGGCATCCTTCAGCTGCTTCTTGTCCTCCTCATTGATCTTCACCAGGGCGCGGGCAATGGCAAGGCGCAGAGCCTGGCTCTGACCAGTGAAGCCACCACCGTCGAGGTTGACCTTGATGTCATACTTCTCAGCAACATCCAGCAGGTTCAGCGGCTGCTTCACCACAAACTGCAGGATGGCTGAAGGGAAATAAGTCTCTAAATCCTTCTTGTTGATCGTAATCTTGCCTGAACCCTCAGAAACATATACACGGGCTACAGAGCTCTTGCGACGACCTATTGCGTTAATTACTTCCATCTTTCCTAATTATTTATACTGGTTAATATCAATTGCCTTCGGCTTCTGAGCCTCGTGCGGATGTTCTGTACCCTCATAGATATAGAGGTTGTTCAGCAGGCTGCGACCCAGAGGACCCTTCGGCAGCATACCCTTCACGGCGTGACGGAGCATCTTCTCAACGCCACCGTTCTTCTTGCGAAGCTCTGCGGGAGTGTTGAAGCGCTGGCCACCGGGATAGCCCGTGTAGCGGGTGTAAACCTTGTCGGTCTCTTTCTTACCAGTGAATACCACCTTATCGGCATTGATAAGGATGACGTTGTCACCGCAATCAACATGCGGCGTGAAAGTGGGCTTGTACTTTCCGCGGATCAGCTTGGCTACCTTAGAAGCGAGACGGCCGACCACCTGGTCTGTGGCGTCGATCACCACCCACTCCTTCTTTGCTGTTTCCTTGTTCACGGAAAGAGTCTTGTAACTTAAAGTGTTCATTTCTTTTAAAATTTACTACTAAAAAACAGTTTTACAAAAATTGATTTTCTGACGCACATAGAAACTCGCGTCCGAGTCATGACACCCGGCTGCAAGTCTAACGAACGTCCCCGTCGGAATCTCTTCCTCTGGGCGGTCTGGACTGACGATTCACGAACCACTGCGCCCGGCCAAAGACACCGCTATTCACACATCAGACCACGGGGATTCTAAGCCTTTCCCCAATAATCGGACTGCAAAGGTACTAACATTTTTCCTTTCGCGGGGCCTTTTCCCCTCCGCCAGCCGCACTATTTATGATTATTTAACTTTTGAGTCGTGGTGTATAGGCCGGCAAATGAAAATAAATCGCAATTTCTTTTGTATTTCTCCCGATTTTCACTATCTTTGCAGCAAATTAGTATAACTATGACTCAAAATAAAGCCATCGTAACAATCATAGCATCTGTAGCTTGTCTGTTGGCGCTGGACTCTTGTCGGAAGGCAGAGACTCAGCAGCAGCGTGACAAGGACGAAGAGCATGGGTTAGTGGTGGCAAAGGAGCTGTCGAACAGCCGGGTGCAGGCTATCGAGGAGGATGCGACGGGACAGTTGTGGATCGCCACGTTCAGAGGACTGAACCGCTACGACGGTCACGAGTATCACCAGTATTTCTGTACGGAGGACTCCATCGGTCTGCCTGACAACAACGTGCAGGGTCTGCTCTGCGACAGGCAGGGGAGACTGTGGGTGGCCACGGTGAACGGCGTGTGTCGATACACAAACATGGACTGCTTTGAGCGTATTCCGATGCAGACGAGCAACCGCAACGCGCGTAAGTTGCTGATGGACTCGAAGGGGCGCATCTTCGTATATAACGGTATGGAGGTGCTCATCTACGACGAACTGCACAATATCTTCCTGCCGCGCATCAATCGCACGATGGTGGGACAATCGTGGGGCGACTTCTTCATCGACGCTGCCGACGACATCCTTCTCGCCGGACCTGAGAACCTGCTGATCTATTCCGGCGACAACTTCAAGTTGCGTATGGAGGTGAAACACCCGGAACGCGCAGGATATTATTATTTCGACATGCTGAAGAACGGTCTGCTGCTGTCGTCGGGCAACGGTACGCTGATGGTGTTCGACACGAAGGCGCGACAGGTAATACCCCTAGGTGAGGCGATAGAAGGACGGCTGCTGGCCCAAGGCAGCGTGGTGCAGGCGGCATGTCTGCTGGAGAACAACACCATCCTGCTGAGCACCTCGAAGAACGGACTCTTCGAACTGAACCTGCTCACCCACTCGCTGCGTGGCCAGGGTGACGCGGGCTTCACGGTGCCTGTGCCTGATGCCTACGTGACGCAGATATTCCAGGACTCCAGAAAGAACATCTGGCTGGGTACCTACGACAAAGGGCTTTTCGCCGACTATTATTATAAGGAGAAGTTCGGCGGTAACGACAGCTACCTGAACCGTGTGATTGAGAACTCGTCAGTCATGGCCGTGGCGATAGACAAACAGGAGAACTTGTGGATCTCGACCATGTCGAAGGGTGTGTTCGTGTATCACTGCAACTCGCAGAAGGCGGAGCAGGTGGTTATCGAAGGCTTGCCCGCCGGAGAGACGAAGAATGCCGTGAACCACATCTTCTGCGACCGTGACGGACTGCTGTGGCTCTCGACCGCCAACATCGTGATGAAGTGCCGCTACGACGGACAGCGGCTGAGCATCCTCACCCAATGGCCCGTACCGATGGCTATGGACTTCGAACAGACGGACGACGGTACGGTGTGGGTAGCATCGAGCACCACCTACATCTTCGGCTTCCGTGCCGACAGCGGTGAACCTATCACGAAGCAGGCGTTCAACGTGGACTATACCTTCATACCCTCATTGCTGAAGCTCAGCGACGGCCAGATGCTCATCTCCGCCTTCTATCAGAATATCACACGGATGGATTCCCCGTCGGGCAAGTTGACGCAGCTGGAGATTCCGGACATGCAGAAGTGTATCCGCCGCAGTGTGTATATTCCCACCGACATGCATCAGGACAAGCAGGGCAACGTGTGGATAGGTACCGTGAGTAATGGACTGTTGCGCTACAATCCCCAGACCAATGAGATGACGCGCATCGCAGGTCTCTCCTGTTCCGATGTGGCCAGCATTGAGGAAGACCATCAGGGAATCCTTTGGATCAGTACGATGAAGGGACTGAACCGTCTGGACACCAAGACAGGACGCATCACCTCGCTCTATAAAGCTGACGGTCTGGCTGGCGACGAGTTCATGGATCGTGCTTCGTGTCAGTTGCCTAACGGCAGTCTGGTGTTCGGAGGCACTGACGGCATCACGATGTTCGACCCTGCAGACATCGACACACTGTTGCAGCTCCCCCTGATATTCAGCGACCTGAAGGTCCACAACCAACTGATACGTCCCTCTGCCGAGGGTCCCATCGAGATGATGCTCGACAGCTGCAAGGAGATACGTCTGAAACACAGCGAGAACAGTATTTCCATCTCGTTCACAGCCCTCGATTTCGGAGAGTATGAGCGCGTTCATTACTTTTATAAGCTGGACGGCTTCGACAGTGAATGGATAGATGCGGGCAGCAGCCATTCAGCCAGCTATGCCAACCTGCCATCAGGCCATTACACCTTCCGTGTGCGCACCACCGACAGCGCCAGCGACGAGGCCGTGAGCGACGAGCGTACAGTGAAGGTGGTGGTAGAGCCGGCACCCGCCTATTCGTGGTGGGCGTGGCTGATCTATCTCGTGTTGGGAGGACTGCTGGCATCGTATGTCTATCAGAACGGTCGTCGCTTGATGAAGGCCCGCAGGGCTGCCCGTCAGGCACAGATGGAGAAGGAACAGGAGAAGCGAGTGAATGCGATGAACATGAGTTTCTTTGCGAACATCGCCCATGAGTTCCGTACGCCGCTGACGATGATTGCTGGACCTGTGGGACAGCTGGCCAAGAGTGCGTCGCTCGACACGGAGGAACGCAACCTGCTCAGCGTCGCACAGAGGAGCATACAGAGGATGTTCAAGCTCGTGAACCAGCTGATGGACTTCAACAAGCTGGAGAACGACACCCTGCGACTGAGCGTGGAGCAGATCGACGTGGTGGAGGCCATGAACAACATCTGCGACACCTTTGAATTCAACATAAAGGAGAAGGGTCTGACGCTGAACCGTTTTGGCATGGAGGATGAGCTGATGGCCTGGACGGACGGCGACAAGCTGGAGAAGATTGTGTCGAACCTGCTATCCAACGCCCTGAAGTTCACGCCCCAAGGCGGACATATCGACGTGAGTCTGGACGTTGCCGACGAGATGGTGAAGGTGACCATCGCCGATACGGGCAAGGGCATCCCCGAGGAACAGAAGGAGAACATCTTCAAGCGCTACTACCAGCTCGACAACCAGACGAAGGCCATCGTGAACTGGGGTACGGGTATCGGCCTCTACTACTCGCGCCGTCTGGCAGAACTGCATCACGGCAGTCTGACGGCCGGCAACCGTGAGGAGGGCACAGGCGCCGTGTTCACGTTCATCTACCCCATGACGGAACAATCCTACACTGAGCAGGAACGCAGGCCGTTGTATGAGGAGACAGGTATCGGGAAAGAGGGAGAGAAGGAGTCTGGCGCACTTGTGCTGAACACGCTGCCGTCTGCCGATGTACGTGACGACGAGGACAACCGTCCGACCATTCTCGTGGTGGACGACGATACGGAGATCATCAACTACATGAGGATACTCTTCTCGCAGGACTACCGTCTCATCACCTGTCTCGACGCCGACACCGCCCTCGAGGAGATGAGGGCCGAGGAGCCGAACCTCGTACTCAGCGACGTGGCGATGCCAGGGAAGGACGGCTACGAACTGTGTCATGAGATCAAGCAGGACATCCAGTTGAGTCATATACCTGTGATCCTCGTGACGGCGAAGATCACGGCCGAGAACCAGGTGGAGGGTCTGAGCGTGGGTGCTGACGCCTACGTGACAAAGCCCTTCGAGCCTGCCGTACTCTCGGCACTCATACAGTCGCAGTTGAAGAACCGTGAGCGGGTGCGTAAACTGTTGTCGAAGGCCACGACGATGGAGGACGAAAGCGTAGAAGAAGCTCTCTCCGAACAGGACAAGCACTTCATGGAGGAACTCTACAAGCTGATGGAGGAGGAACTCTCTAACTCGGAACTTGACGTGACGCGCATCACGAAGATGCTCTACATCTCGCGCACGAAACTTTATTATAAGATTAAAGGTCTGACAGGAGAGACGCCCAGCAGCTTCTTCCGTACCTACAAGCTGAACCGTGCCGCGGAACTCTTGAAGAGCGGGAAATACACCGTCTCGGAGATTGCCGACAAGACGGGATTCAGTACTCAGAGCCACTTCTCTGTGGTATTTAAGAAACAATTCGGCGTAACGCCATCGGAATTTAAAAATTGAAGATTGAAAGATGAAGATATTCGCGATAGGAATGAACTACGCAGCCCATAATCAGGAGCTGCATGGGACGGTGAAGCGTCCTGACGAGCCAGTGATCTTCACCAAGGCAGACTCAGCCCTGCTGAATCAGGGGAAACCCTTTTTCATCCCAGACCACCTGGGACGTATCGATTACGAGACGGAGGTGGTGGTGCGCATCTGCCGCCTTGGAAAGAATATCCCTGAGCGCTTCGCACACAGGTACTACGACGCCCTGACGATAGGCATCGATTTCACGGCCCGCGACCTACAGCGGAAAGCCTCGGAGGCAGGACAGCCCTGGACCATCTGCAAGGGTTTCGACGGCTCGGCGGCCATCGGCGAGTGGGTGCCGAAGGAGAAGTTCCTGGATATGCAGAGCATACACTTCCACCTCGACATCAACGGGCAGACGGTACAAGAGGGATGCACCTCCGACATGCTCTACCGTGTGGACGAGATCATCGCCTACATCTCACAGTTCTTCACCCTGAAGACGGGCGACCTGCTCTATACAGGCACGCCCGCCGGTGTGGGACCCGTGCATATCAACGACCACCTCGAGGGCTGGCTCGAGGAACGGAAGGTGCTCGAGTTCAACTGCAAATAGAAAGACGATTCAATAACCCCAAAAAACATAAACAGATTTATGAAGAAAATGATGACCACCTGTGTACTGGCACTGTCGGCAATGACGATGTCTGCACAGCCTGCCATCCCCCGCGATGCGGCATTGGAGGCAAAGATTGAGAAAACCCTCGCGAAGATGACACTCGACGAGAAGATCGGACAGATGCTCGAACTGAACCTCGACGTGATGGGAAAGATGACAGTCGAGAACGCCAAGGTTGACCGTGAGAAGGTACGTTCGGTTATGCAGCAGTACGGCCGTTCCGACCAGGAGACGGAAGCCATGCTGAAGATGACCGACCAGCAGATTATCGACAAGCTCGGTGCCTTCCCTGTGGATATCTACAGCGGCGAGACCAAGCGTGTGTGGAAAATCAACGAGACGATGCTCGACACCCTCATCTCGAAGTGGAAGGTGGGCTCGATTCTCAATGCCCCAGGTTCACGTGCCGCCAACAAGGACGACTGGCAGAAGTGGATCCGTCTGATTCAGGAGAAATCGATGAAACACCTCGGCATCCCCAATATCTACGGCCTCGATCACAACCACGGTGTCACCTATACCCAGGGCGGCACGCTCTTCCCCCAGCCCATCAATATCGGAGCCTCGTTCAACGTGCTGCTGGCCGAGGAGGGTGCGGAGATTACGGCCTATGAGAGCCGCGCAGCCAACTGTCCGTGGGTGTACAACCCCGTTGTAGACCTCAGCCGCGACCCTCGCTGGCCACGCGTCTATGAGAGCTTCGGCGAGGACGCCATCCTCAACGCCCAGATGGTGGCGCACGAGATCAAGGGCTATCAGGGCGACGACCCCAACCATATCGACCGTTTCCACGTCGGCACCAGCACCAAGCACTACTTTGCCTACGGTGCCCCTTGGACTGGCAAGGACCGCACACCGGCCTATCTCTCGCCCTTGATGCTGCGTGAGAAATACTTCGAGCCCTTCAAGGCCGCTGCCCTCGCCGGTACCCTGACGATGATGGTCAACTCGGCCTCCATCAACGGCGTACCCGTACATGCCAGCTATGAATACCTGACCAAGTGGCTGAAGGAAGACCTGCAGTGGGACGGCTTCCTCGTGACCGACTGGGCCGACATCAACAACCTCTACACCCGTGAGAAGGTGGCCAAGGACAAGAAAGACGCCATCCGCATCGCCATCAATGCCGGCATTGACATGTCGATGGATCCCTACAGCGTGGAGTTCTGCATCCTGTTGAAGGAACTGGTCAACGAGGGTAAGGTCAAGATGGAGCGTATCGACGATGCCGTGCGCCGCATCCTCCGTGCCAAGTATCGCCTCGGCCTCTTCGACGAGCCTAACACAGGCGGCGAGGGCTACGAGAAGTTCGGCTGCGACGAGTTTGCCGCCGCCTCCCTGAAGGCTGCTGAGGAGAGTGAGATCCTGCTGAAGAACGAGGACAACATCCTGCCGCTCGCCAAGGGAAAGAAGATCCTGCTCACTGGCCCTAACGCCAACCAGATGCGCTGCCTCCACGGTGGCTGGAGCTACACCTGGCAAGGTTCTAAGGCCGAAGACATGTCTGAGAAATACAACACCATCTACGAGGCCCTCTGCAACAAATACGGCAAGGAGAATGTCATCCTCGAACAGGGTGTGACCTACAACGAAGACGGAGCCTACTACGACGAGAACGAACCACAGATCGACAAGGCCGTCGCTGCTGCTGCCCAGGCCGACGTCATCATCGCCGCCATCGGCGAGAACTCCTATACCGAGACGCCGGGCAACCTCACCGACCTCTGGCTCTCAGAGAACCAGCGCAACCTCGTGAAGGCCCTCGCCAAGACGGGCAAGCCCATCATCCTCGTGCTCAACGAAGGCCGTCCGCGCCTCATTGCCGACATCGAGCCGCTGGCCAAAGCCGTGGTGGACATCCTCATCCCTGGCAACTACGGAGCCGACGCCCTGGCCAACCTCCTTGCCGGCGATGCCAACTTCTCAGCCAGGCTGCCTTACACCTATCCGCGTGAGATCAACTCGCTCAACACCTACGACTACAAGGTCTCCGAGGAAGTGGGAACGATGGCCGGCGCCTACAACTACGATGCAAAGGTGTCGCTCCAGTGGCCCTTCGGCTATGGCCTCAGCTACACCACTTTCGAATACTCGAACATCACGGTCGATAAGGAAGAGTTCACTGCCGATGACACCCTCTTTGTGGGCGTGGAAATCAAGAACACCGGCAAGCGCACCGGCAAGGAAGTCGTACTCCTCTATTCGTCAGACCTCGTGGCCAGTGTCGTACCCGACAACAAGCGTCTGCGCGACTTCTCGAAGGTTGAGCTCGAGCCGGATCAGGATGTGGCCGTCATCTTCGAGATTCCTGCCAAGGAGCTCGCCTACGTAGGAGCCGACGGCAAGTGGATTCTCGAAGAAGGCGATTTTATTCTGAAGATCGGCAATCTGACCATCCCCGCCCGCTGTACCAAGACCAAGGTCTGGGACACGCCGAATATCTGAGGCGTTGGTAATCCGCAATCCTTAATGTTGCACAGGAAAAAGTCATCCTCGTCACACCCTTGACGAGGATGATTTTTTAGGCAAATATGGGGAAAATGACGATTGTGAAATGATTTCACAAGCTTTTTTTCTCAAATCGCTTGGCAGTTTCAGTACGAATGACTACCTTTGCAACTTATGAAGTATCAAGGGTTATTATGTTTTCTCGTCCTGTGTCTCTTGGCGGGCTGCACGGGCGACGGTACGCAGATGCGACAGCAGTTGGAGGCGCTGGAGCAGCAGAACAGCAGTGGTGAGGATTTGCTTAACGACTCACTGGCAGAGTCGCTGGTGAGCTATTTCGACCGTCACGGCGATGCCAACGAGCAGATGCGTGCTAAGTTCATCCTCGGATGTACCTATTCCAACCTCAACGACCTGCCGCGTGCACTCACGACCTACTACGAGGCCGCCGACTGTGCCGACACCATGCGGACTGACTGTAATTATAAGGTACTGAGTCTTATCCATCCCCAGTGTGCGATGATCTATCATACCCAGGTACAGCCTCGCAGTGAGTTGCAGGAACTGAGGCTTGCGGAGCATTATGCCTGGAAGGACAAGGACACGCTGCAGGCCATCCGGCGCTATTCCCAGCAGAGCGGGGCCTACGACTTCCTGAAGATGCCGGACTCCGTCCTGTATGTCAAGGAGCAGGCAGCCCGTATGTTTCGGGAGATAGGTCGTAACGACCGTGCTGCCCGAACATTGGGCGGCAGCACCATCACCTCTCTGTTGAAGAAGGGTGAAATCCCCAAAGCATTGGCGTACAGCCGTATCTATGAGCAGGAGTCGGGCCTGTTCGATGCTGACGGGAACATCGCCAAGGGCTTCGAGATCTATTATTATATTAAAGGAGAATGCTATCTGGCGACTCACCAGCCTGATTCCGCAGAGTATTGGTTCAGGCGGGAACTCCGTGAAGGTCAGGATATCCGTAACCAGATAGCAGGCTATAAAGGGCTGCAAGAGGTTTTCGGACAGAAGAAAATCTCCGATTCCATCGCTAAATACGCTACGCTGGCCTATGAGCTGAACGATTCTGCCTATTCGCTTTCCGAGATGGAGAACCTCCAGAAGTTCCAGGCATCCTACAATTACAATCACCAAAAGTTCCTTGCCAGGCAGAAAGAGTCTGAGGCCACGATTGCCTGGCTCACTGCCATCATTGTTGTTCTCATATCTGGCGTTCTGATTTGGTATTTCTTCACTCGCTACCGCTTTTTCAAAGGTCTTGCTCTGGATTATCGCCTGAACAATGCTCCGATAACAAAGCAACTAAGGTCTATGGCCAGAAACAATCCCCCCCAATATCCGACTCTCGACGACTGGAAACAGTTGCGCTTGTTGGTGGAGCATGAGATTCCGACCTTCCACGACCTCATGAATCCTGAAGAAGCTCCTTTGTCGGAGATGGAGTACGACATCTGCCTGCTCACTCGTGTGCATATCCCTCCAATCGAGATTGCCAAATTAAAGAAATGTGTTCCTTCGTATGTCTCTAATATCCGCAAAAACCTCCTGAAGAAAGTCTTCGGCATAGAAGGCAATCCGGATGAGTTTGACCAGGAGATCGTAAAAATCGGTAACAAAACCATGAAGTCATGAGAAAGTACTTATTGTCTGTAATAATCATCCTTAGTAGTCTTAGCGCGAATGCCCAGTCAGAGAGCGACTCGCTTGTCTCGCTTGCCAAAGTGAACTTTTTGGGCATGACAGAGTTCGCTGGTTGGAGTCAGTTTGATGATACCCAGCCTAAAGGTAAGATAGAGGTTGTTGATGATGGTATTGCCATCACCAATTATAAATTGCAAAGTCAATCCTGGCAACCTCAGGTCATGATTGTTCCTGACGGGAGCTTCGATCTTAAGGAAGGTCACAACTACGTCGTGCGTCTTACCATAAAGGTTCCGTCCGATGGTCAGTATATGGTGAATATTGGTACCTGGAGTGACAACGACCAACTTTTTACTTCCGTCAAAGCCAGAGACGGCTTCCAAATTATCGATGTGGAGTACCCAGAATACAAAAACAGTGTGGCGGGTGCTCACGTCGTGCTTGGTCTTGGTTGGGTTGTTGGCACCACCATCCTCAAGGAAGTCGAGGTGCTTGAGAAAACAAGTACTGCAGGTGTTCGAAGCGCCAAGCCCGCCAAAGACGCTGACGATACGATTTACAATCTCTCAGGCCAGAAGGTGAACGCTTCTTATAAAGGCATTGTTATTAGGAAAGGTAAATTAGTTGTGAACTGATTTCACGACAAATTGTGAATAGATTTTACATGCATTTTCTAACCAAGTAATTCAAAATCTCTTTATCTTTGCAGCGACAATCAATAATTGTTTCACTAAAAAAGAAAAAGGTTATGAAAAAGATTTTGTTATTTATTGTAGCGGCTCTGTTTGTCGCAGTGAGTGCGAATGCTCAGGATGAGAATAACGCGCTGGTTTCGCTTCTGAAGGTGAATTTTGAGGGTGTGTCACCAAACTATACGCCTACGGGCGACAACCAGATAATAGTTGAACCGACAGATGAAGGTCTGGCTCTGAGTAATCCCGTTAATCCCATCGATTTCGATAATTGGTGGTGGTCTAAGGTGGTTCTTTCTGACGACTGTCTGACGCTTCAGAAGAAGCACAATTACATTGTCCGCCTGACTATAAAGGTTCCCCATAAAGGGGAGTATTCTCATTTTGACAGAGTTTTATATACCGTGTTAGTTGGTAACAATACCAATCAGACTCAGAGTCGCGTTGCCATAAACGGAGATGACGACTTCCAGGTGGTTGATTTTGAGATTCCAAGGTTTCCCTATGACATAGAGGGCGATGGCCATATTGCCATAAGGCCCCAGTTTATCAAAGGTTATACTACCATCCTCAAAGAGGTTGAGGTGTTTGAAGAAATTATTCCAGAATCGCCAATTGTAGACGGAATGAAACTACTCTGTGAGAAGGATTTGGAAGGTATTGATGTCAGTGGACCGATTTGGGAATTTGAAAAACCTGATTGGGATTATGAGGGAACGGCTGAAGGCTTGGCCCTTACCAATGCTACTCTGAAGGGGGAGAGTTGGGCATCACAGGTGACCGTTATTAAAGATTTTGATCTTGAGCAAAACCACAATTATATCGTCCGCCTGACCATGAAGGTCCCTTCCGATGGCACCTATACTGTGAGGATAGGTAATTGGGACGCCAGTTTTCCGTATGAACTTCCTGTAGCAGGTAGTGACGACTGGCAGGTGATAGACATCCAGTTCCCCGATTTTGGCGGAGATGTAGAATATGAAACAGGCAATCTCATAGAGGATTGTTTTGTCATACTCCAGTTTGGCCAGGTCGTAGGGACAACTGTCGTCAAGAAAGTGGAGGTCTATGAGGTACTTGGATCAGGAGCTCGTGGTGGTGACAAGACAGCCATAAATGCCGTGAAGACCACGAATGCCGACGGTGCCATCTACAACCTCGCAGGTCAGAAGGTTGATGCCTCTTATAAGGGTATCGTCATCCAGAACGGTAAGAAACGTCTTTCACGTTAATCATAACGATTCCTTGAAATGGGCCTGAGAAATATGAAGGCCAACGAATATTTTTTGGAAGGCCTTGTAACACTTTTTTCTAAGCCATAGAAAAAGTGTTACAAGGCCTTGCAGCAAGCGGGGGCTTGAGGCCATCTTTCATATGCTCGAAGTGTTAAAGTTGTGTTAAAGTCGCAGAATCCATACAAGTTTTTCGCATTTTTTGAATTGTATAGATAGAAGTTTAATCAAAAAAGTAATGTATATGAAGAAAAAACTGTATTTCACAATGGCCGCCATATTTATGATGGCGCTTTGTGGTTGTTCAAATGAAGATGTAGATGACCTTGCTTTTGATAAGGTCGATGATCTTTCTTTCGTGAGTGAAGAAATCTTTGGTACATGGGAGTTGGAGCATTGTTACAATCCCGCTGCTGGTCAATTCTCAATTAACAAGGGTGAGTCCATAGTTGAGTTTAAGGATGGAAATATGATTAATGTTAAAAGCCAATCTTCTACTTACTTTGATGAATACTTCTTGCCATCAGGCCAATATTCTTGTAAAGTAAGCGATGATTTACGTATACCGGAGGAAAATTTTGTTTTGGAAGTTGTTGAAACAGGAAAGGAGAATCCTGGTAGAATGCCTTTCCACTCGTTTGACATTCGTACAGATGGCGATAAACTTATATTTAATGTTTATGCAGCACATGAGAGTCATTATCCAATGCTTCATATTACTTATACCTTCCACAAAAAGAAATAAAGGCTTGATTATGAAGAAAAAAATGGCATTTATGATGAGCATGCTGCTATTGCTTGGAATGTTCAGCGCTTGCAGTAGTGATGACGATGTTTCTGACCAGGTAAAGCTTTCTGACTTATTGGAAATCCCATCTGATCAGGATGAGGAAATAACGGATATTACAAGTGTCACTTGGAAACTTTATGGCTATGGTAATGTGATGACTGGTTTAATTCGGAAATCAGAATCGCTGGAACATAACTGGCAGAATATAGTTACGTTTTCAAAAGAAGGAACTATATCTGGCTATTCTTCAAGCAATGATTTATATGGAGAATATTCCATCTCTGGATCCAATATAGAAATAATTAGATGGGGAGGATCAAAGGTTGGTGAAGTATTAGACGGAGAAAAGTTTTTTCAGTCCTTTAAGTTGTGTAAGGAGTTTGAAATAACGAACAACTGGTTGAAGCTATATTACAATGAGGGTCATGATATACTGTTATTTAAATCGTTGAAATAATGAAAATGAAAAGGTTTACTTTGCTATTAACATTTTTATGTATAGGCATGAATACAATTGTTCAAAGATCGCAGGGACAGGTCATTGATCTCACGATTTTAGTTTAAATATTTGTCTCCTAAGCGTTTATCACTAACCCTTGACTGCCTGTCAAGTGTGAGTGTAATGGCAATGACCAATGTATAAAAAAAACGCAAAACATTTGGATGTATGCAAGTTTATTACTATCTTTGCCACTGAATAGTAGAAAATGTCTACTCTCTTGTGAAACTAAAAGGAAATACGATTATGACAAAAGTATATTATAGATTTGGACTGCTGACAATGGCTGTGATTATGCTTACAGCATGTACGAAGAATGACCTGGAGGAAACAACCATTTCTAACACTCCTGATGTTTCAGAAACAGCAGACACCCCCAACAATGATAAGACCTCTGCCACCACTGAACGCGTGGTGATGATGCTTCCAGAAACGACGACCATCGAACTGACAGATGAACAGAAATCACTAATTCAGAATAACAACGACTTCTCGTTCAACCTCTTCAGGACGATTGAGCAACTGGCAGAGAAGAAGCAGAGTAATGCCCTCTCTCCCATCAGCGTGACCTACGTGATGGGTATGCTGAATGACGGGGCGGGCGGGAGAACGGCTCAGGAAATCACCTCTGTTCTTGGGTTCGGAAACAGCGACGCTATTACTGTCAACAAGTTGTGTAAGGATATGATTGAAGGTCTTCCTCTGGTTGATCCGACGGTGTCGATGACAATGGCCAACTACATCGCTGCCAGACAGGATGTCGTTCTGGAAGACCAGTTCAAAAATGACATGGCCACCTATTACCACGCAGAGACAGCATCGCTCGACTTCTCTAAGCCAGAGGCAAAGCAGACCATCAATAATTGGTGCAGCAGGCAGACGGACGGTAAAATCACGGAAATGATAGATGAGCTTGACAAATCTACCATCCTTCTCCTGCTCAATGCTGTCAACTTCAAGGCCACCTGGACAGATAACTTCGATCCAAAGGACACAAAAACAGAGAACTTCATAATAGATGACAGCAGCACAAGCCCATTACCTCTGATGCACAGAACAGCAGAAATCCTTTATCAGGCAAACGACACGTATGCCTCTATCTATCTCCCGTATGGAGGAAGGGATTCTAAATGGGGAATGACGGTATTGCTGCCGAATGAGGGCAAGACAATAGAGGATATTATCAACATTCTCACCACTACAGGATGGAATGAAAGCAAAGACCAGATGAAGCCTGCGACTGTAGACATCAAGATTCCTCGGTTCAATACGACCTGTACTAATTATTTAGAGGATGCCATCGCCAGACTTGGCGCTCCATCGGTGTTCGATCGTGACAAAGCCAATTTCTCAAAGATCAGTTCGAATTTTAAAAGACTCTGTGTTAGCAAAATGCTACAAAAGGCTTCCATCGAAGTGAATGAGAAAGGCACGGAGTTAGTAGCAGCTACATTAGCTGATATAATTTGCACCCTAGACCCGTCTGAGCTCTCGTATGACTTCCACGCCAACCGTCCATTTGTCTACGTTATTCAGGAAGCAAGCAGCGGTGCCATTTTCTTTATCGGCACATTCAGGGGAGAATAAGGTGTAGATTTGTCAATCAGACGGTTCCAGTGATTACTAGATCAGGGGGCCACCCAATCAGAATCTGTCCCTGCGACTAATATATGATTGAACTGACGAAAATAGAAAAATCAGAATGATATGGAAGTTATGAAAAAGAAATTGTGTATTATAATGAGTGCCATGCTGCTGATGCTGGCTGGCACAGTGATGACAGCTTGCAGCGATGATGAGGAAGTGTTGGGGTGGGTTTCGTTTAATATCATCCATGAGTATGGTGGAGAATCTTTGGAATTTGAAACAGAAGAACCTTTAGTTTTTCAGTTAATATATTCACTTCGTGGAAATCCCATTTTATCACAAGACTTGAAAAAAGGTGATCTGATAGCAGATCAGAATTTATTCACCATATACAGGGAAGATGGAGAAAAAGTGGGTCAGCCACAACTTGATCGAATAGATTTTTCTGCTTTTGAGACAGCTGTAGGTCCGTATGTGTTCAGTTATAAATGGAGCACTCAAGATGGCGATGCAAAACTTGAACCAGGGAACTATTACACCCAATTCTCCATAATGTATAATACCAATGTTGGAGGGTCCGGTCATATGGAAAGAAAGGATTATAAAGTGAATTTCAAAATAAAGTAGAACCGATGGAGTACCCTAAGGTTACCGTAAGGTTAAGGTAAGGTTTCCGTAAGGTAGTTATGAATTGGTTTCACTTGCAGATTGTGAATAGATTTCACTAGCATTTTGAACCAAGTTATTCAAATTTTCTTTATCTTTGCAGCGACAATCATTGAAAACGGGAAGTTATGAAGAGGATTCTGTTTGCAGTGTTTTTGCTTCTTGGATGTTTGAGCATTCAAGGTGATGAGTTAATATATGAGAAGAACTGGGAGGGTGTAGAGTATACAGAATGGGGATACCTGGAAGATCCTCTCAATTGGTCTTATTATGGGACGACGGATGAAGGCTTGGCCATTACCAATCCAAGTGTGAATGAGAATATCTGGGAAGTCAGGGTGATAAATGGTTATTTGTCTCTTGAGGAGGGGCACGACTACCTTGTCCGTCTGACTATCAAGGTCCCTTCTGACGGAAATATATTAATAGTGTTAGGTAATTGGTATTCCAGTTGGTACGACCATGTTTCAGTAACAGCCTGCAACGACTGGCAGGTAATTGATATCGAGAGTCCAAACTACTATTGCGACATACCGGACAACGCCTATGTCCTTTTGGGGTTTGGCGAGATGGTTGGCACCACTATCCTCAAGAAAGTTCAAGTTTATGAGAAACTTAAGGGCGGCGAGACATATATAAAGACAACAAAGCCTGACAAGGCCGGCAATGCCATCTACAACCTCGCAGGTCAGAAGGTCGATGCCTCTTATAAGGGCATTGTCATTCAGAACGGCAAGAAACGTCTTTCACGCTAATCATAACGATTCCTTGTAACAAGAGGGTCAGAGAGTTCTGACCCACTTGCTATGTTACCATAATTGATTTGTTTTGAGGATTAGAAATGATTACCTTCAGACGCTTTGGGTCGTTACGCTGCTCTCTCATAGATCAGTATTTTATCTCGGTCTGCACTTTCACGGGCAAAGGGCATAAGACCACCATCAGTGATGAGGTCTACCTCACATCCTAGTAAATCTTTCAAGTCTTCGTACATACCACTAAGCGTAAAAAGACTAAAATGCTGAGACTTATCTGGGACAATTAAGATATCCACATCAGAATCCTCACGCTGTTGTCCACGAGAATAGGAGCCAAAGAGCCATGCTTTCAGGACGGGCTGTGTCTTGAAGTATTCAGCTATCAGTTTTGCAATTGTCTCCTTGTTCATAAGCGTTTTATTCGTAATCACAGTGCAAATATAAGGATTATTTCCGAATAATGCAAATAAAATGGGTAATATTTACAGACTTACTTTAGTTCACACTGTCTTGTAAGGTATGGCAGTTTTGGGTGTAAGTAATGCCTGTTTCGGGTGTAAGAGATAGGACTTTACCCCTATAAACCCCTATCCTTTACTGTCGAAGTAGGCATCCTTTACTGCCGTAGTAGGCATCCTTTACAGTGTAAAGTCCGGGGGGTAGGACTGCTTGGAGGCAATTTGCCGTCTTTTGCCGTCATCTTCCGTCATTTGCCGTCATTGCGCTCTTTGTAATGACGTACCTTTGCCTATGAAATGATGAGGCGGAGGCTCGGAGGTGACGAGGCACGTAGCTCGACGGCCGCGAGCTACGTACCTCGAACACCTCGACCCACGTACCTCGTCACAGCGCGCGCTTACTGCCGTCTGCCGTCATTGCGTTCTTTGAAATGTTGTACAATTGCCGTTGCAATGAAATTGCAACAAGGGCCGTTTAAATAACTGTGACACATTTGACACATTTTTCTGAGGATTTCCCACGTGTACCGCGTACGCCCCCGCGCGGTACACGTGAATAATTTGCAATTTAATGTGTCAATCTGTCAAAAGTAATAATGTGTTGTTGGGCTACACAGGCATACGATGGTCATACAGTCGGAAACCGAGTCAGGGTCAGTGGACAGTAGTGGACAGTAAATGTTGCAACTTCCTTATGCGTACGTGCGCCTGTATGTACGCAGGAAATATTTCCCTTATTCTACTGTCCGGTACTGTCCACTGTCCAGTGATGGGTATGTGAAAGATCGGGGGGCAAGTGTTTGATGTGGAACAGTCTGCCAAGGAGCCTGAGCCGTCGGACCAGAACTTGGTTACATGCCCCAGTCGTAAGTTGTCGTGTACAAGGCTCGGCCAGTGACGGCTTCTATCACAAGCCCTTCCTGTCCGTTTCTCACCTCGTATGCAAGACGGGGGCCGAATGAATCGCCCTGAGGAACACGCACGATCTGTAACTCACAGCGGTTCTCATCGTAGTTGTTGAGTTTCTTAAACGACTTGAAGATCTCAATGGCAACCGCTTCGCCGAACTTCGGGGTTACGTCAAAGTCATTGATGGGGAGATAGTCATAGAATGATTATAACAGTCGTTAACTTGTTCTCTTTTGGTTTTCTTCTCACTTATTCGTACCTTTGAACTATGTTCGAAGGTAGGCTGCATCTCGGAAATACAAAGAAAAACAAGTTTTCCTTTGGTATTTCACTCGATTTGCACTACCTTTGCAGCAAAAATCAATAAATACGTATTTAAAGAATGGAAAACAAGACTTTCAAGCGTACGACGGTGACGTCGGCGCTGCCTTATGCTAATGGCGGCGTGCACATAGGCCATCTGGCTGGTGTGTATGTGCCTGCTGATATCTATGTGCGCTATCTGAGACTGAAAAAGCGCGAGGTGATGTTTATCGGTGGTTCAGACGAACACGGTGTGCCCATCACGGTACGTGCCCGTAAAGAAGGTATCACGCCTCAGGATGTGGTTGACCGCTACCATAAGATGATCAAGGACTCGTTCGAGGAGTTTGGTATCTCATTTGATATCTACAGCCGCACCACTTCAGAGACACACCATAAGTTCGCTGCGGAGTGGTTTAAGAAACTCTACGACGAGGGCAAACTGACTGAAGAGACAACAGAACAGCTCTACGACGAGGAGGCCAAGCAGTTCCTGGCTGACCGTTATGTGACGGGTGAGTGCCCGCACTGCCACAACGAGGGTGCCTATGGTGACCAGTGTGAGAAATGCGGACGCGACCTCTCGCCAACTGAGCTGATCAATCCAAAGTCAACCATCTCTGGTTCTACGCCTGTGCTGAAGAAGACCAAGAACTGGTATCTGCCCCTGAACGAGTATCAGGACTGGTTGAAACAGTGGATCCTCGAGAGTCACAAGGAGTGGCGTCCGAATGTATACGGTCAGTGCAAGAGCTGGCTGGATATGGACCTGCAGCCACGCGCTATGACACGCGACCTGGACTGGGGTATCCCTGTGCCTGTAAAGGATGCAGAAGGAAAGGTGCTCTATGTGTGGTTTGACGCACCTATCGGCTATGTGTCGAACACCAAGGAGCTTTGTGAGAAGGAGCCAGAGAAGTGGGGCTCATGGGAGAAGTGGTGGCAGGATGAGGACACGCGTCTGGTACACTTCATCGGTAAGGACAACATCGTGTTCCACTGCATCATTTTCCCTGTGATGATGAAGGCGCACGGCAAGTATATCATGCCCGACAACGTGCCTGCCAACGAGTTCCTGAATCTCGAGAACGATAAGATCTCCACCTCGAGGAACTGGGCGGTGTGGCTCCATGAGTATCTGGTGGATATGCCTGGCAAACAGGATGTGCTGCGCTATGTGTTGACTGCCAACGCGCCTGAGACGAAGGACAACAACTTCACCTGGAAGGATTTCCAGGATCGCAATAACAACGAGCTGGTGGCCGTGTATGGTAACTTCGTGAACCGTGCCCTACAGCTTACCAAGAAATACTGGAACGGCGTGGTGCCTGCCTGTGGCGAACTGCTCGATGTGGATAAGCAGGCACTGGCAGAGTTCAAGGACGTGAAGGAAAAGGTAGAGGATCTGCTGGAGAAGTTCAAGTTCCGCGATGCGCAGTTCGAGGCCATGAACCTCGCCCGTATTGGTAACAAATACATTACTGACTGCGAGCCTTGGAAGGTATGGAAGCAGGATCCCAAGCGCTGTGAGACCATCCTGAATATCTGTCTGCAGCTGACTGCCAACCTCGCCATCGCCTTTGAGCCATTCCTGCCGTTCTCATCGAAGAAACTGCGTGAGATGCTCGCCATCGACTCGTTCGAGTGGGAGCAGTTGGGTAGCACAGACCTCCTGAAGGCTGGTCATCAGTTGGGTGAGCCCTCACTGCTCTTTGAGAAGATAGAGGACGAGGTGATTCAGAAGCAGCTCGACAAGCTCGAGGCTACGAAGAAAGCTAACGAGGCGGCCAACTATCAGGCTGCCCCTATCAAGGATACCGTTTCGTTTGAGGACTTCGAGAAGCTCGATATCCGTGTTGGGTTGGTGAAGGACTGCCAGAAGGTGAAGAAGAGCAAGAAACTCCTGCAGTTCACCATCGACGACGGCTCCGGCACTGACCGTACCATCTGCTCAGGTATCGCTGCCTTCTATGAGAATCCGGAGGAACTCATCGGCAAGCGTATCCTCTTTGTGGCCAACTTCGCTCCCCGTCAGATGATGGGCATCGAGAGTCAGGGCATGATCCTCTCTGCCGTCGATTTCGACGAGAGCCTCAGCGTGGTCACCACGACGAAGGATGTAAAGCCCGGCAGCCAGGTGGGATAAATCTTTGCTGCCGAATATGGAGATGATGAAGAGAGTTCTCCTGGCAATGGTGCTGCTGACGACGACAACAGGTGTGGCAGCGCAGACGGACATCAGTGAGGGAAAATCACTGGCTGAGGATTCTCTGCGCCTGAATGGCGATCTCCTGCAGACGGATTCCCTTCTGCATCAGTATGACTCAACGCTATGGAAGAGACGGTTCCAACCCTTGACAACGCATAATCCTGGATACAAACTCGATACGCCTACCAGCCTTTACGACACCAGACGGGGCAGCTGGGAGGTGAACACGATACAAGGCGGAAAGCTGTTCACTCCTTGGCAAGGGGCAGCCATCATCGTCAGTGGAGGAGCTGACTCGATGCCAGGACTGCTCGACCGTGAGTCTGGTGCCCTGACGCTCTTTCAGGGAATAGGCCGTTGGAGCTTTTCGGCTTCTGCGCTGGCAGACAAGTACAGAATGGTGAGCATGGGATTTCTGGAGACACGCTATGGTGTGGGGGGCACTGTCAACTACTGGCTAAGCCATGCCGTCTCGCTTCATGCCTTCGGCTATTACTATCCCAATTCCTCACTGATCAGTCCAGCAGTGAATCCGTTTCTGGGGACGACCAATTACGGTGGTTATGCTGACATCCGATTCCATAAGAACTTTGGTGTGGATGCAGGCGTGAGGCGTTACCTGAACCCCATGACAGGACAATGGGTGACAGACCCCATCGTCCATCCTTATGTTAAATTCAACAACGGTCAGAAGTTCGGCTTCGACTTCGGCCATCTGCTCAAAGGACTTATCTGGGGCCATCAGGATGAGATGATGCCACAAGGTCCTGTACGCATGGGTCCACCTCAACAGCAAAAGAGATAAACAGATGGAAACGTTGAAGGAGAAGACAGCGAAGGGCCTCTTCTGGGGCGGGATGAACAACGGCGTTCAGCAGTTGCTCGGACTGGCTTTCGGAATTATCCTCGGACGTCTGCTGGATCCTTCGGATTACGGCATGACGGCGATGCTGGCGGTGTTCTCTGTGATAGCCAACGAACTGCAGTCGAGCGGTTTCAAGACGGGCCTCATCAATCTGAAAGAGCCCAAGCACGAGGACTATAACGCCGTGTTCTGGTTTAACATCGTGGCGGGCGTGGTGCTCTATGTGGCGCTGTGGTTCGCTGCCCCGCTGATTGCGGACTACTACCACGAGCCGAAACTGATTCCGCTGAGCCGTTACGTGTTCTTAGGGTTCGTGTTCTCCAGCTTCGGCATGGCGCAGTCGGCGTATCTCACGAAGCAGATGCAGATCAAGCAGATTGCGAAGTGCGGCATGACGGCGACGCTCTCGTCGAGTCTCGTGAGTGTGGCGATGGCGGCGATGGGCTTCGGATATTGGGCCTTGGCGACGCAGTATCTGATGTACATTGCGGTGAATACGCTGCTGTTGTGGTGGTTCAGTGAGTGGCGGCCAAGTTATTTACGATTTACAAATTTACGATTTACGATTTATGACCCCTTGCGTCAGCTGTTCCCCTTCAGCTTCAGGATCATGCTGTCGGCGATATTCACACAGCTGAACAATAACGTGATGAACCTGCTGTTGGGACACTATTACGGTAAGACGAACACGGGCCACTATAACCAGGCCTACCAATGGAGTTCGAAGTGCTTCCTGCTGGTGGGGAATATGCTTCGGCAGGTGGACCAGACGGTGCTTGTGGGACTTGATGACGAGCGTCAGCGACAGTTGGCGGTACTGCGGAAGATCGTGCGCTTCACGGCCTTCATCTCCTTCCCACTACTCTTCGGACTCGCGATGATGTCGCATGAGTTCATCGTGTTGGCCATCGGCGAGAAGTGGGCTTTCTCGGCCTCGCTGCTGCCCTACCTCTGTCTGTGTGGCGCCTTCATGCCGTTGTCGACACTGCTGACGGATGCCGTGATCAGCCATCGCCGCAGCGACATCTATCTCTGGAACACCGTTGCCCTGGGCATCCTACAGATTGGTCTGATGGTTGGTCTTTGGCAACAGGGCATCCGTACGATGGTCATCGCCTATACCGTCTTAAACATCATATGGGTGTTTGTGTGGCATTTCTTCGTTCGACGGCTGATGGGCTATAGGCTTTTGGATTTCCTGAAGGACATCGTGCCCTTTGCTTTAGCTGCGGCTGGTGTCATGCTTTTTACTTGGTGGATAGGTGAGTTTATAGTTTATAGTTTATGGTTTATAGATGATTACCTTAAACTCTGGATATTGCTCATCAGCAGGGTTTTGATTGCGATGCTGCTGTATTATGGGATTATGCACGTGGCTGGGGCCGTCATCCTCAAGGAGTGTATCGCCTTTATCTGCCGAAAAGGTACTTCTTCAGGAAAGGACTGACACGTAACAGCTGAGAGGTAATCACGCAAAAGGCTACCACCAGCAGGGCAACAGCCAGCGAGGCCGTCGTGTCGAGAATGAAGTTGTTATGGCGGTGCTGGTAGAAGAATTGACCCACCATTGGCAGCTTCGGCAGGAAAAAATAGTGGAGCAGATAGATGTCGAGTGTACGGCGGCCTATGAACTGTAGTCCGTGTCCGAAGCGCGTCTGTTCGAAGAAATCATGATAATGCCTGAAAAACATAAATACCATTGACAGCAACAGGAACATGGCCAACGTATGAGGCAGCGATGTCCATTCCATCCGTAGCGTGTGCCACTTGATGACGTCGAGCGTACAAACGATGGCCAATACCGTCACCACTGGGAAGAACCAACGGCTGTCCATCAGCCGCTGCGCCTGTTCCCAATAACGGTGTACGATGCTCCCCAACAGGAAGAATGGGAAATAACGGAACATCTCCACAAGACTGGTATAGTTGAGGAATTCGTTCTGCGGTCCTTTGTGTCCTGCCGCCCAGGAGAATAACTTCGGCAGATAGCACGTCTCAAAGAAACAAAGTGAAACGATGAACAGCAGCGTGATGGGAATCCATGAGTTGATGCGCAGTTTACTCTCTACGTAACTGAACAGATAATAGGTCAGCAGCATATAGAGTAGCACCAGCGTAAACCAGTATCCTGCCTTCATCGACGAGGCCAATGCTTCAGAGAGGCTGTCGGCAAAAGGCGTTGTGGGGACTATTGCCAGGAAGAGCAGGAAGAACACCACCGTTGGGATGATTTGTACGCGCAGTTTCTTCAAAGACAACTCGCCAAGCGTACGGGCGTTCCAAACTCGACCTGCTTTATATGCCAGAAATCCGCTGATAAAGAAGAACAGGGGCATGCGGAAGAGCAGGAACAGTTGCAAAGCCACTGACCAGCGTATCTTCATATCGAACGACTTCAGGGCAACATGGTTGGTGACCACAAGAATCATCGTGAAGCCCCGCAGAGCATCAAGCCAGCCTAAGCGCGGCTTCTTAATCGTAGCGCCCGGCTCTGCCGCCTTGCTATGCAAAGAACTCAAGTTTTCCGACATGGATTGCTAATTTGTTTAAGTCAGGCAATTGCATATAATCGCCATAGAGATGACGCAGGTGGGCGTCAGCATCACGAGGCACAGGGAACTCACGACCCTCGAACACATGGGTGGTAAGGGGGAAGATCTCATCCATATAACGACGTTTATGAAAGGGGATACCCATGCCAGAAGTTATTGTTGATAATTGAGAATTGAAAATTGAAAATTGAAAATTCTTGGACGAGCCAAGCGGCAAAGCCGAGCGAAAAATTGAGAGGAGGGCGCGGAGGCAAGGGAACACAAAGCGGTTATTGAAATCGAAGATACGGCGCACCTTGCGGATGGCCTTGGTGTCATCAGTGCTTGTGCGCCAGATCTTATACATGTGACCAACGGTCTTCTCCGTCAGCTTATGCAGCCAGATGGGGTGCTGCTCCAAAGGAAAGATGTCGATATAGATTCCTTGCTCCTGCCACAGACGGTCGTAGTTGTTCTGTTCCAACATCTTCGAACGACGGTCGCGCACCTTCGCATAATAGAAGAAATAGTTGGGATCCGTCTCGTCATTCTGTAAGGCGAGCCAGTCTGGCAGTTCTGACGGCAAGACCTCCATCAGTCGTACATAATCCGAACGCATCATCTCTATGTCGAGATCGTCATCCCAGGGGATGAAGCCATTGTGGCGCATGGCCCCAATCAGCGTACCGCTACTGAGCCAGTAACGGATATTGTGCTTCTTACAAATCTTATCCACCTCAACGAGAATGTCGAGCATCCTCATCTGTTGGCGTCGCAATAACGAACCTTCTGGGTTGAAGCGTTTACGCAGTTCTTCGTTTGTCATCGGCTGCAAAATTACAAAAAAAAGTGAAAAGTGAAAAGTGAAAAGTGAATAATTTGCTACCGCCGATAAAAAAGTTCAATGTTCAATGCTCAATGTTCAATGTTATTTGTATCTTTGCAGAGAAATTACACAAAAGATGAAGCATCCCGCCAAGACAGACGTAGCCGTACTGCTACTGTTCTTCAACCGCAGTGACACTTTCCGTCAGGTGTTTGACGCTGTGCGACTGGCGCGGCCCTCGAAATTGTTCCTCTATCAGGACGGACCTCGAGGAGAACGCGATATGGCTGGCATTGAAGCCTGTCGTGAGATGGCGAGCGATGAGCATATTGACTGGGAGTGTGAGGTGCATCGTCTGTATCAGGAGAAGAACTACGGCTGCGACCCTTCGGAGTATATCTCGCAGAAATGGGCCTTTTCCATTGTCGACAAATGCATTGTTCTGGAGGATGATGACGTGCCGGCACAGTCGTTCTTCCCGTTCTGCAAGGAGATGCTCGACCGTTATGAGCACGACGAGCGCATCACGATGATCTCCGGCTTCAATATCGATGAGGTGACTGAGGATTGTCCATACGACTATTTCTTCACCTCCACCTTTGCCATCTGGGGCTGGGCATCGTGGCGGAGAGTCATCGACCAGTGGGACGGAAAGTATTCTTTCCTCGACGACACCTATAACATGCGACAACTGAAGGCCCTTGCTGAACAGCGGAGGTATCGAAAGGATATGATACAGATGTTCCAGAACCACCGTCAGACAGGCAAGGAATACTACGAGAGCATCTTCTGGGCGACGATGCTGTTCAACTCCGGACTCGCCATCATGCCGTCGAAGAACCAGATCAACAACCTGGGGCTGATGGCCGACTCCACACATTTTACCGCCTCTGCCAAGACGACGCCAAAGCGTCTGCGTCGCATCTTCACCATGCAGCGCCATGAACTGGCGTTTCCCCTCAAACATCCGAGATACGTGATAGAGAATATTGAATACAAGGAACGGCTATATAAGGTTAATGCCTGGCGGCATCCCTGGACAAAAATCAGTTACTCACTGGAAGAACTATGGCTGAACCTACGCTATGGCAATCTGAGTCACATCAGTCGCTCTTTTTCTCGCCGGCTCCGCAAATGGCTCGGCACAGAAAAGCACGTCTAAAGAACTGTCCTTATGGGCGACAGCAGGAAGTCTGTAAGGATATATCCGTTATATATGAACAGATAGAGCGTCAGCAGGAGCACTCCAAGGCGCAACCATCGAGACTTTACACTGCTGAAAAGGAAGGCAACAGCTACGGGCAGCATATAGGCCCAATGGGGGGTCATGATATAGATCTCGTTAATGCCGAATCCCAGAACAATGTGAATAAACATGTCGAAGGCAAAACACGACAGACAGAGCCACAGGAACCGACTCTTTCTGCCACACCAGATGCCAACCACAGCCAGTAACAGGATAATGGCCTCAACCACTTCACTCACCTTCCACCTGTAAGGCACGAACACGGGCCGATATACCAGCACATCCTCCAGCAGATAGTCCTGATGGAACTGTAGTGACTCTCCAAAGAGATTGTCGTATGTTGTCTGCCAACGCGAGGTCGATATGTCCGTCCACTTCAGGAAACCTTCATTTTCCATCGGCTTACCGCTCTTAGCCGCCTGAAGCTGCTTATATTTTTCACGCTTGGCTTTCTTGGCCTCAAAATTCGCTCTCTCTTCTGGCGACATCTGTGCCACACGGGCCTTCACCTCTTCTGCCTTTCTCATCTTCTGCTCAGTACGGGCCTTCTCCTTAGGCATGGTAAACGTACTGAACTCCCACGTTGCCACTCCCCAGAGTAATGCCATTGGCAAGATGACAGCCAGAAGCAGATACTTCGGACGGAAGAAATCCTTTAGGTTCACGAAATATCCCGCCAGGAATATCTTGATGCCATTGCTCAGCGTGACACCCGCAGTGATAAAGAAGAGGATGGCCGACTGCCACCAACGGAACTCCCGTCCTTTCTGGATACAACGCCCGGAGATATAGAGTGTTGTCATGATTAGGAACATGGAAACCGTAAAATGATCGGGCACAATGACTGACAGCAGGATGTATGCCATTGAAAAGCCGAAGGCCGTCAGCAAAGTGGCGTCCCATCGTCCCAGATCCACCACCTCACGATGAATCCTATAAAGGAAGATATAAGCGTAGAGCGAGCACAGGATGATTGGCAGAGCCACCAAGTACTGTACACAGTTTACGCCAGTCAGCCATGTCAGACCTTCATTCAACTGGTTGAGGGGCCACACCAAAAATGCCAACAGCGGATGACGATGCACCTCGTAGATCACGTCCCAGTCCGTCACCGTCATATAGGTATAGGGATCATAGCCTGCCAGGTGCAACTCACGTTGAAATACCTTTATGTAAGGTCCGAAACCTGGTTGCAGGAACAACTCATGCAACCGTCGTATAAACAGCGTGTTCAACGCCACGATGACCGCCAAAGCCACCACAGCCTGTACCCGTTCTTCAGCCTTCACTCTGAACAGGCCCAATGCCCTTTTCACTTTCGCGTTCATCTAATCCCTTGCTATTCCTCAGCAAAGGCTGTGGCCTCAGCCTCAGCGATGATTTCCTCTCGCGTTTTCTCCTTCGGAGTGGCTGTGATATCAGAGAGGTCAAACTCTGGGTCGGAAACTTCTTTGGTCTCCTTACTCCTTCTCTCTTTCTCTCCTTCTCTCTTGTCTCCTGACTCCTGACTCCTCGCACTAACAATAAAGTCCTGCTCCTGTTCTGTGTCAGGGACAGCCATTGCTGGTTCTTCCTCCATCTTAGTACGTTCTGTCTTGGCTGCAAAGATCGCATCGACGAACTGTGGCTCGCGCTTCAAACGCTGAAGCGTGTCTTTCGAGGCCCGCTGCTGAGCCTCTTTCTTCGAATAGCCGGAACCCTTTTCGCCCTCGACACCCTCCAACAGCACCTGAAAACTGAAAATAGGACTACCGTTTTCATCCGTCTTCTGCTTCAGCATACGGAACTCCTGACGCACACGGTTCTTCTGGCTCCACTCCAGCAGCTTCGACTTGAAATTTACTTCTTTGAAAGCCACCTTGTCGATATCGATGTATTTGCCAAGAATCTGCTTCTCGAAGAACTCCAGACAGGCATCGTAACCACGGTCGAGATAGATGGCACCCACAAGGGCCTCAAAAGCGTTGCCCTCGACATAACTGTTGTGCGATGTGCTGTGACTGGCCGAAAGGAGCAGTCCTCCAAGTCCCATCTCGTTGGCAAGTTTCCCAAGTGTCTCACGACTCACCAGCTTAGAACGTGTATTGGTGAGGAATCCTTCCCGCTTGCCTTCATAGTGGCGATAGACGATATAACCCACCGCCGCATCGAGTATGGCATCGCCAAGGAACTCCAGCCGTTCGTTGTTTAACGGCTTGCCCTTGTCATTACGCTTGCGGATGCTCTTGTGCATCAGCGCCATTTTATAATAATCGATGTTACGGGGATAGAAACCCAAAATGCCGTAAAGAGAAGAAAAAAGCTCCTTCTCCTTGCGGAAAGGGAGCCTTATACGGTCGATAATATCCTTAAGCCTCATACTTCTTGAATACAACGCAGGCGTTGTGACCACCGAAACCGAAGGTATTGCTCAGTCCGGCACGTACGACACGCTTCTGCGCCTTGTTGAAGGTGAAATTCAGGTCATAGTCGATCTCCGGATCACGGTCATCGTCCTCGTGGTTAATCGTGGGAGGAATGATGTCGTTCTTCACGGCAAGCACTGTGGCCATAGCCTCTACAGCACCAGCGGCACCAAGCATGTGACCAGTCATCGACTTTGTAGACGAGATGTTCAGCTTGTATGCTGCCTCTCCAAAGACCTCCTTGATGGCTTTTGCCTCAGAGATGTCACCCACGTGAGTGCTCGTACCATGAACGTTAATATAGTCGATATCCTCGGGCTTCAGATTGGCGTCTTCAAGGGCACTCTGCATCACGAGCTTGGCTCCCAGTCCCTCAGGATGAGAGGCGGTGATGTGATGAGCGTCGGCACTCATGCCTGCACCAACCATCTCTGCGTAAATCTTTGCGCCACGAGCCTTGGCGTGCTCCAACTCTTCAAGGATGAGACAACCGGCACCCTCAGCCATGATGAATCCGTCGCGGCTGGCGCTGAACGGACGACTGGCCTTCTCTGGCTCTTCGTTGCGGGTGGAGAGAGCGTGCATGGCGTTGAAGCCGCCGACACCTGTGGCGCAGATAGCTGCCTCAGCACCACCAGCTACGATAGCGTTGGCCTTGCCCAGACGAATCAGATTGAAGGCATCAGCCAGTGCGTTCGATGAAGAAGCACAAGCAGAAGCTGTGATATAGTTAGGACCATGGAATCCGTACATAATAGAAATCTGTCCAGCAGCGATATCAGCAATCATCTTCGGAATGAAGAAAGGATTGAACTTCGGACCATTCTCCATGTGCTGACCATAGTACATCACCTCCTCCTCGAAAGTCTTGATACCGCCGATGCCAACACCGAAGACCACACCTATGCGGTTCTTGTCGATTGTCTCCAAATCCATGCCACAGTCTTTTACGGCCTGAATGGCGGCAATCATAGCGAACTGCGTATAGCGGTCCATCTTGCGGGCTTCCTTGCGATCAAGGTAATCGTTCACATTGAGATCCTTAACCTCGCAGGCAAACTTTGTCTTAAACAGGGTTGTATCGAAAAGTGTAATGGGTGCAGCACCGCTTACGCCGTTGACGAGGTTCTTCCACGTCTCTTCTGGCGTATTACCTACAGGCGTCACGGCACCAAGGCCCGTTACGACTACTCTTTTTAATTCCATAAACTAAAATTAAAGCATAATGGTTGCTTCGACTGAAGCAACCATTATGTATTTATGATCAAATTTATTTTGCGTTCTCCTCGATGTATGCGATAGCGTCACCAACGGTGCCGATCTTCTCTGCCTTATCATCGGGAATAGAAATACCGAACTCCTTCTCGAACTCCATGATCAGCTCAACGGTGTCCAGTGAATCTGCACCCAGATCATTGGTGAAGCTGGCCTCTGCCTTAACTTCTGCCTCGTCAACACCCAGTTTGTCTACGATAATTGCCTTTACTTTGCTTTCAATTTCTGACATAATTGTAATACTTTAAATGTTAATATTTGATTTTGCTATCTTGAAAAATAACGGCCTTTTGCCGAAATCGGGTGCAAAGTAACACATTTTCTTTCACTTACGCAAATTTTTTTAAGAAAAACTGTTACCTTATTGCACATTCGGTGGGATAGTGTGCAAAAAAAGAGCCTTTTTCGACATGATTTCTCTATAAAAAAATAAAAATAGATGAAAATACGCACTTTTAGTTGGTTAATTGAAAAACTTTCTGTAGTTTTGCGGAATAAAAGCAAAAAATATGGATAAGATTACGGTTTCTGGTTTACGGTTTACAGAACAGGCCAACGAGATTTTCTATCGTGTGATAGCCGATTATCACGTGGCTGACAATGTTGATACTCCCATCCAAAATCCATATCAAGAAGACAGTATCGAGAACCGTCTTTATCTGAAGTGCTGGATTGATACTGTACAATGGCATTTAGAGGATCTTATACGTGATCCCAATATCGACCCTGTAGAGGCTCTGGCATTGAAGCGCCGCATCGATAAGAGTAATCAGGACCGTACGGATCTGGTGGAGGATATCGACTCATGGTTCCGTGGTCACTATAGCGAGGTAAAGGTGTTGCCTGATGCCCGTCTGAACACAGAGAGTCCTGCATGGGCCATCGATCGTCTGAGTATTCTCGCCTTGAAGATCTGGCATATGAAGGAACAAGTCGATCGTCATGATGCTGATGCAGAGCATATCGCCCGTTGTCAAGCCAAACTCGATGTCCTTCTGGAGCAGCAACTCGACCTCTCACTGGCCATTGATCAGTTATTAGAGGATATCGAAGCAGGACGAAAGTACATGAAAGTGTACCGTCAGATGAAGATGTACAACGACCCCACCACCAATCCTATATTATATAATAAAGGTAAAAGCGAATAGTAAAAAGTGAAGAAGGAGCATATACTCGTCATACGATTCTCTGCCCTTGGTGATGTGGCAATGGCCGTTCCTGTGGTATGGGCGCTTGCAACACAGTACCCAGATATACGTATTACTGTGCTCAGCAGGGCCTTTGCACGGCCGCTGTTCGCTGATCTGGCGCCCAACGTGAATTTCATGGAGGCGGACCTGAAACATGAATATCATGGTTTAAGAGGTCTTAACGCACTCTACCGCAGACTGGTGGCCAAGCAGTTCACTAAGATTGCCGATCTCCATGATGTGATTCGCTCTGAATATCTGCGCATGCGTTTTAATGTTGGCAGATACCGCGTGGAACATATCAGGAAGCATCGCAAGCAGCGCCGACAACTCATCAACCCCAAAAAAAGGGTAAGACAGCCTTTACCTTCCTCCTTTATGAGTTATGCAGAGGTGTTCGCCCGTCTTGGCTATCCCATTGACATCAGTTCCTTCCACAGCATCTTCCCTCAAGAAGGTGGGAATCTGAATATGTTGCCTGCTGCCATCGGGCCGAAGAAAAGCTTCGAACAATGGATTGGTATTGCTCCTTTCGCAGCACATCCTGGAAAGGTGTATCCTCCAACACTCATGGAACAAGTCATCAGTCAGTTGCTGCAGAAATATCCCAAGGCACGTATCTTCCTCTTCGGACGGGGTAAGGATGAGAACATCTATTTCCAACAGTGGACAGAACGCTATCCTCAGTGTCTTTTCGTGGGTCAACACTGTGAGACGATGTATCAGGAACTGATCCTGATGAGCCATCTCGACGTCATGCTGTCGATGGACTCTGCCAATATGCATTTGGCCTCACTTACTGGTACACCCGTCGTCAGCGTCTGGGGAGCCACTCACCCGATGGCCGGATTCCTTGGATACAACCAAAAGGAGGAAAACATCATACAAACCGACCTCGATTGCCGTCCGTGCAGCATCTTCGGCAACAAGAAATGTCATCGAGGCGACTATGCTTGCCTGCAGAACATTCCGCTCGAGCGGATTGTTGACAGAATAACAACCCTTATTAATAACTAAAACTTTTAGAAAATTATGAAGTACATTTGCGAAGTTTGCGGTTACGTCTATGACCCCGCAGTAGGAGATCCCGACGGTGGCATCGCCCCTGGAACAGCCTTCGAGAACATTCCCGACGATTGGGTATGCCCCATCTGCGGTGTTGGCAAGGACGATTTCAAGCCCGAGTAACAAGAATTAAATAAGGTGGCACAGTTTGCCACCTTATTTATATTTACCACCACTACTTTTATGCCTTTTCTGACTGATTATCGTCATCATAAAAGGCTGTTTTTGATGAACTGGCCATAATTAAGGACGAACTCAAGGCACCTTAAAATTTTTCTGGACTTTTCCTTGCAGAATCTTTTTATTTTCATTAAATTTGTTACGACAAATAACGAAATCATTATCAAACTGAGTATTACGATTATGAAAAAAACAATTGTTTTATTAGCTACTGTTCTTCTCGTGGCATCAAATGCTTTTGGAAAAGAACGATCACGAACAGAAATGGACTCTATTGCTCAATCAGTACACTTTACCTTTATGAATAGAGCAAGGTCATTCTCCGGCGAAACGAGTGGCGATCGTCTCATTTCGGACGCTGTTTGTTCCATTGCCCTAAACAGACAACTAAGGCAAGTCTTCCCTGATGTAAACAAAGATTTCTTTGTTGTTTATTCTTATCAAAAAGGAAAGCCTGGCTATGCTATTATTTCAACAGACGACAGAATGCCTGCTTTAATTGCATTCTCAGATAGCCAACGTTTCAAGACAGACGAGATTCCTACTGCCATGCAATATATGCTTGCGCAATTCACTAAGAACTTGAACGAACGCGAAGAAGTCCCAGCTACGACAAGGTCATCTGAAATCTCAGAAGTTGCTCCATTGCTTGGAGATATTGCTTACAGCCAAGATACTCCTTATAATGACAGATGCCCTATGTTGAATGGTAAACGTACTGTGACAGGTTGCCTAGCTACTGCCATGGCTCAGATTGTTGCATATTATAGATATCCAACACAGATGCTTGGTAACAAGATAGAGTATGTAACCGAAACTTACAGTCTTCCTGTCAGTTGGGATTGTGCAAACACCACATTCGATTGGGACAACATACTTGATACTTACAGTTCTGTGCCCATTACGGAATATAATGCCAATGAAACTACTACAGACAAACAATTCTTGTCATTCACCAACCTCAAGGTGTCAGACAAGAACAAATTGGAAATATCAGATTTATACAATTCAAGTTCGGAAACGTTGACTGGTGACTTGCAATTATTGCTATTCAACAACGATGGTCTTTTTATCCGGCCTATAGGGCAGATTATCAACATTAATGAACTGCAGCCTGGTTATGGTTGGGGCACATACTTCATTGAACACCTTATACCCGGAGACATTGAAGATGGAGATTACAGGTTATACCTTGGCCTGAAACTCAAAGGCTCAAACGAATGGTCTGTCATGCAGAGGTCTGTACAAAATTCTCAGCGCGAGGAGTTTTATCTCAGCCTCTCGAAAGTTGGGGCACATTACGCCATTGGAGACAAATCTTTCCTTTGTGGTTATACCAAAGCACAGGGAGAAGCCATTGCCACACTTCTTGGAGCCTGTGGTGCAGCTGCTCGAATGAATTACGGCCCTGAAAGCAGTACGAACAACAGTAATCTCGGTGTTGGTCTTATAAACCATTTTGGGTATGACGAAGGACTTTACTTCATTGACTCCAGCATGTCACCCTCAAAAGCATGGATGGAGAATTTCGTTCAAACAGAATTATTGCAAAAAAGGCCTGTTTATTGCAATGGTTCGACCATTGAAAACAAAGCCCATGCATTTTTGATAGATGGATTCCGGTATATGGACTCCAATCCGTATTTTCATGTTAATTGGGGTTGGAACGGAGCTGATAACGGCTATTTCCTCATCGATGCTATAACCACCTCAGGAAACGACAACTATGCCTATTCATATAATTTGACCTTAGGCCTCAAACCTGATGACGGATTGGAAGATGGTGTTCTTTTCGCTGCAAAAAAGATAGAAGCGTCCATCGCTGATGAGAAAATCATCCTGGCTTTAGAAAACTTCAGTAACCGTACAATTAAAGATTTCAATGGTGACATCATCATATATGCCATTGACGGACAAGGCAAAGAATACCTTCTAGGCGAAGACCATTGGGATTTCTGGATGGCATTTGGTCAATTTGAAAAGTGGGATAAGACAATAGACATTCCCCAAGGATTACCTTCAGGAGAATATAAGATTGTAATGAGAACAAAAGAAAGCAGGTCATTACTTCAGAAAGATATTCTGACACCCTCTAATCCTGTCATCAAGATTGAAAACTCAACTGCTATCAAAAATGCTGTAATAACAGAGCAACCTATCACAGAAATCTACAGTTTGACAGGCAGAAAGATGCCATCTCCTAAAAAACTTCCAAAAGGATTGTTTATTGTTAATGGTAAGAAATATATCTACAAATAGAGAAACTCAAATATATATAATAAGGTGGCAATCGATGTGCCACCTTATTTTTTAATGATCTTCCTGATAGAACCATCCTCTTGACGGATGATGTTCATGCCTTTCTGAGGCTGACGAAACTGGCGACCCTGCAGATTATACGACTTCGAACCAACTTTCGGCTGTTGTTTTGTGGCAGTAATGGCCGTAGGGATGTTGATTACATCGTCGTAGGCCTTGAAAGTTCCCCAAAAAGGGTCGTCAGACCAATAAAATCCAAGGACTTCTATCGGTGCGTGGAGTGTAATCTGGGCGCGTATTTCAGGATCAATGGGATCATAACGACTCACCTTTGGAGGAAGTGCTGCCAAAATGGTGAAGTCGCAAAGGGCATTACAACCCGAGAAACAATCCTCACCAATATGTTCGATATTCTTGCCTATATACACGGCGGTAAGGTTCTTACAGCCGTCAAAGGCCTCTTCCCCCATACTACGTACACCATCTGGAATAACGATTTCAGAGAACTGACAATCCTGGAAGGCATTCTCGTCGATGACGGTCACCGTATAAACCATACCGTTCTGTGTAACGGTTTCTGGGATGATGACTGTTCCCGTGAGATCTTTGTCTGCCGCTTTAACGTAGGCTTCGTGCTCTACACCTTCATACCAACTGCCCTCGTAGCAGGTGTAATAGATACCATTCAGTCCTTCCTCACGCAGGTTTTGTGCACTGGCCAGCATTGGCAGCAGGGTCATAATAATCGAAATAAAATAAAGTTTTTTCATTGTCTTTTGCTTTTTTGTTGGCACAAATATAAGCAATAATCCCTAAATGACGGTCTATTTAAAGACTGTTTTTGATGAACTGGCTGAAATTAAGGATGAACTCAGGGGAGGTAAAAATAATTGTTGCGTAAAATTTGCTGATATCATCGTTTTATTCTAACTTTGCAGGAAAGAAAAAAATAAGGAGTTATGAGAAAGAACACAAAACGCTTGCTAACGATGATGACTATGCTGTGTCTGAGCCAAATGACACAGGCACAGATAGAGAGTCATCTGACCTATCGCCGCTATACTACACAAGACGGACTACCGCAGATGCAGACGGAGCGCGTGTGGCAGGATTCACAAGGATATATTTATATAGGTACGTTATCTGGGTTTGTGCGTTACGACGGTCGCTCATTCACACCCTTTCTGAAAGGACGACGGGAAAACATCGTGGACTTTAAAGAAGTAGACGGACAGGTAAGAGCCCTTAGTTTTGCCCGTCAGTGGATGGTGGATGACGACGAGGTGAAACCACAGCTCTTTGACGCTCAGAAACGATGGTTTCTTAATAATCTGAATGCCGGAAGCTTGTCTGAAGACTATGTACTGATGGAGGATCAGATGGAGGAGAACCGTCGTCTGTGCAAGATGACAGAAACGGGTTTCACTTCATTGCTGAAGGGAAAACTGCTGGACGAGATGACGCCAGACAGAAAACTCTTCATCGACTCCGCAAACATATATGTGCCTACGGATAGAGGTCTTTTTCGCGTAGAAGGATATAAGGCGATGAAAGTCTCTGCCAAGAAAGATATTTACACACTCCTTCGAACAGACTCTGCCCTCCTGGCTTTCGCTTCCGATGGCATCTACACCATCAATGGCCATCGCTTGAAACGAATGATACAAGCAGACTGGTCATCTGCTTTCTTCGGGCTAACTGTCAAAAGCATGAAATCTGGCACATTAGTGATTGCCGACGAACATACGGTATACATCTATGACGGCCATACGATAAGCAAAGCCATTAGCGACATCAATCTCATCAAGGATCTGCTTATTGACCGCTGGGAACGTCTCTGGGTGGCTACTTATCAGGGACTCTATTGTCTTTTCAACCGCAATTTTACCAACCATCGTCTTACAGACAAGGAAGATATTGCCCGTGCCATAGGCATCGATGGGAAAGGCTCGCTGATCATCGGCACGCTGAATGGAAAAGTGCTGATAGATGGGCAAATCAAGGAGGACGACAAACAACAGTACTACAATCCTGGTAGTACCACTCTCAAAGGACGGGTTTTTATGGTGGGCAACGGAGACATCAGGGAAGCAGGTGAAGACAAGACACTCCGTTGGTTAGGACTCCAAAAAAATCGTTATCAGTTCGTGACAGCAGACAATGACAGACTCATCGTTGGCAGCAGAAAGGGTATATTAAGCTACGATGTGGAAACAAACGTAATTGATACGCTCTCTACTGAAATCCTTCATCCCTGGTGTGCTGCCAAAGATGCAGAAGGTCGTTTATGGGTGGGTAGCAGTCCAGGACTCTACTCAATATCCAAAGACGGTATCACCACCAAGACAGATTACCCGCAGAAACTTATCATTACGACGATGACAGATGACAAGAGAGGTAACGTCATATTTGCCTCAGCTGATTCACTGTTTATGATTCGAAATGGACAGGTGGTACCAATGAGCACTCAGATACCTGAATTAGCAGGCCATGAAATACGATCGTTGTATGTGTCACCACGAGGTTTCCTTGTGATAGCTGTCATTGACGGTCTGTTCTTGAGCCGAATAGATAAAGAATGCCAACTCAGCGATGTACGCTTCTTCGATCACATGAATGGCTTCACGGCCCTTGAACCCCAAATGGCGACAATGGCAGAGACCTCTGATGGCACTATCTGGATGGCAGGTCTGGAAGAGATGACATCCTTCCGTCCAGAAGATTTATATTCCTACCATGAAGAAGACACCTATATCGCCCCACCTTTGAAATGGTGGCAACGCTGGTGGGTGTGGGTGATTGCCTTTGTGATTGTAGCCATCTTACTGTGGATAGCAGCACGATGGTATGAACACCGTCGTAACCGCAAGGAAATGATGATACTGCAACAGGAGAAGCTGCAAAGAGAAAAACAAATCAGTAATATTCGTCAGAAAGCCATTGAGGCAGAACCCAACGAACTAGCCCGAGATATTGTTAAATTGACAGAAAACACCAATAGGATGAAGATGACCTTTCACACCATCAACGGCACAATGATTATTGAACCTACCGATATTGCCTATTTCAAAGCCGACGGCAATTACACGAAGTTGGTCACCTTTCATGGCACTGAGATGATTGTCAAGGGCATCGGCTCATTGATGGACAAAAATCTGGACCAAAAGATATTCGTACGTGCTGACCGCAGTACGGTAGTAAATATCCACAACATAGTCCAACTGATACCACGCGAACGGCGCTGCATCTTCCGTTCTTCAGACGGTCAGGAACTTGAGACTACACTCCTCGCTCCAGCCTTCAAACGGTTAGAGGCATTCTTATAGCGAAATGCCAGATGACGATGCCAGCAGTGACAGAGACATTCAGGGAGTGCTTGGTGCCGAACTGAGGAATCTCAAGACAGCCATCGCTGGCATCAACCACTTCCTGATGAACACCTTTGACTTCGTTGCCGAAAACTACGGCATACTTTTTTCCATATAAAGGTTTGAAATCCTGCAACATTGTAGAACCATGAGCCTGTTCGACAGAAAAAACTTCATAGCCCTCGGCTTTTAATAATTCCACTGCCTCCAAGGCTGTCTTATAGTAGTGCCAGGCGACACTATCCTCGGCTCCTAAGGCCGTCTTGTGAATCTCAGTACTAGGAGGCGTAGAAGTGATACCACAGAGGCATACGCGCTCTATACGAAAAGCATCGCCAGTACGAAACACACTGCCTACGTTATACATTGAACGTACATCATCGAGCACAACTACCAATGGCAGTTTTTGGGACTCACGGAACTCCTCAACCGTGAGCCGCTGCATTTCTATCGTACGAAGTTTCTTCATCAAATATCAATACCATTATCATAGCCTATCTCCACTTCATAATGCCCATTGGTAGAAAAATCATAGACATAATAATAGGGTTGTTCTGTCGTATGCTCATCAGGTTCGGCATTCTTCTGATACTGTTTACCCTTCTTGCCGTAAACTTGAGGATCAACATTCGAAAGATATTTGATACCATCAGCAGTAAAGTCCTTCGTGAATTGCTTATACCATTGTTCAGATGAAGTGATGATTACAAAACGTGTCACCCTACCTGTCTTCCGAGATTCATCGAAGAAGAAATTGAAATTCACTCCGAAATAATTATCGTCAGTAGCCGTGAATTTGTAATCTTCGTATTTCACACCATTACCCCAACAGTAACTGATAGCAGGACTGTCACCACCCCAATCTGCGTCTGATATATAACGATCAGCCAACTGCATGGGAAGACCAAGATTGCCAAAAAGGTCAGCAAAAAACTTCTCATCGCATTTGCATCCAGGTTGAATGATTTCCATCGCCATCTGATAGGTGAATAATGAAGAATCAGCAACAACTGTATTAATACTATCATTCTCTTCACCATTGTCATCTGACTCCGTACTATTATCAACGTAATACTGTTGCTGTACTTTAGGTGTACAAGCAATGAACGACAGTAACATGACTGCTGACATCAAGATAAGAGTCAGTCCACTTTTAATAATTACAGTTTTCTTCATATGGTTTTTATTTATTTTGCTGCAAAGATACTAAAAACATCGAATATTAAACATTTAACTTTGAACTTTTTTATTTGCGACAGTATATTTTTCACTATTTACTCAAAAAACTGTTGATAACTATGTGGATAAGTGTGTGGAAAAACTATTCAGTAATTCATAAAAACAACAGTCAAGAGTCTCTGGTATGGATATCCATAGACTTATTCTACGGAAAAATAAAAGATTTCCACGTTTTTTTGCTGAAAAAAGATATAAACTTATTAAATTTGCACCAAAAAAGAAAATTGTGGATAAACTTATATATCATCTCATAATCAGCAAAATATAATTCACAATCATAATTGACAACTGACATTTTATAATTAATAAGTTATTATACAAGAAAAAAGAGAAAAAGTTATCAAGATATTCACGGCATATCATCCTACTATTCTCTATTTTTTATTAAAGAAAAAAAGAAATAAATAATATTTTGTGATGTTGAAAAAGAAATGGACTGAACAAGGATTCATCGATGAGCCAGTAGCTGAAGGTACTGACTTAAAGGCTGAAATTCGTCGTATGTGTAAGGAAAAGGATGCAATTATCCTTGCTCACTATTACACAATTGGTGACATTCAGGAGATTGCCGACTTTGTAGGCGACTCATTGGCCTTGGCGCGTAAGGCTGCAGAAACGGATGCAAAGGTAATGGTAATGTGTGGTGTTCACTTTATGGCTGAGACATGTAAACTGCTCTCACCAGATAAGACTGTACTTTGTCCTGATCTGAATGCCGGCTGTTCGCTTGCTGATTCATGTAAGGCTGAGGATCTTAAGAAATATAAGAAAGAGCATCCTGGTTATCAGGTAATATCTTATGTGAATACTACAGCAGCTGTGAAGGCTTTGACGGATGTAGTAGTTACTTCTGGTAATGCCAAGAAAGTAGTTGACCAATTGCCTAAGGATGCAAAGCTGATATTTGGTCCTGACTATAATCTTGGTAATTATATCAATGAAGTGACAGGTCGTGAGATGTTGCTTTGGAATGGCGGTTGTCATGTACATGAGCGTTTCTCTGTTTCAAAGATTGTCGAACTCAAAAAACAATATCCTGAAGCTGTCGTAATGGCTCATTTAGAGTGTAAGGGACCAGTACTGGCTATTGCAGATGTAAAGGGTTCTACGGCTACGATGCTGAACTATGCTCAGCAGAGTGACAAGAAGCAGTTTATTGTAGCCACAGAGGCCGGTATTCTCCACGAGATGCAGCGAACGTGTCCAGACAAAGAATTTATACCTGTGCCTCCTGAAATCAGCGAGAGCGGTCTGGAATGCAGTTGTAACGAGTGTCAGTATATGAAGATGAATACTTTATTAAAGATATATAATACACTAAAATACGGATGGCCTTCAGTAGAGGTTGATCCAAAGATAGCAAAAAAGGCTGTGAAACCTATAAACAAAATGCTGGAGTTGAGTTAATCACTCCAGCATTTCTCTTTACTTGCTTATGATGTATTTTTTACCATCTTTGATATATAAGCCTTTATTGGATGGTTTTCTAATGATCCGTTGACCATTTAAGTTATAGTAATAGGTTGTTTGATGATTTAAAACAACCTTGATATCATTAGAAATAGAAGCAATTTTATGATCAAGATAATTCATGTGTCTTGTGAACCAATCTATGATATAATTGAGTTCAGAATCGAAATTGAGTTCTTTACCATCAATATCAGTATCTTTTGACCATCTGTTTTCTTCTCTTTGTGCAGCACCACTTTTTTTAATCAAATCATAATAGAAAATATAGCGATTGATAAGACTATCTGTAGAAAGGTAATTTTTCCTCAATTGAAAATAACGTTCTGAAACTTTTTCATTAAAGTTATTGGCGTTGAGTTCCCTTAGTCTTACATACAATTTCATATTAATATTCATTTCATATTCTGGAGAGGAACTTCCTACTATGTTTTTTTCTGTCCATTTTTGTCCTACTGTCGCATCTAAATCCCAAACAGCAAGTGTTAGTTTCTTATCTTCGTTTTTATTGTAAGTGGCCCAATATATATTTTTACCAATATTGTCATAAGCATTCATCGTTTGAAGGAAAATATAATAATCAATCAAAACGGGCATGTCGAAATATTCATCAACTTTATCAGTAAACTCTTCATTACTGCTATTCACTACAAAATCAATAGCGTTATATAGCGTGCTATAGTCAGTGGTATTAAGGTCATTCAAATCCGGATATTTCACCTCGAATACATCCCATGTTTCACTATGATTATCATAAGGTACAACATCCCACATTAAGGCACATCCATAGCCTTCAGATTTCCATAGTTGTCCATTAATGGTATTATTATCGATTTTTTTTAATTTCAATTGTTTTCTGTCTATGGCTTCTGTCAGGCAGTAAATACCTATATAATCGTTATTAAGGTAAACTTCCACGACACGGCCTCTCGTGCCTGAAAGAACGCCAGATTCCTTATGACTGTAATATGGCTTTTCTGCAAAATCATTCCACAGGTCAGTAGCAATTCTGTTTCTTAGTCTGAAAAGATCTGCCTGACCTGCATCCAATATCCAATTATTATCTACTCTAAGACCAAGCAAACTAACGTCTTCAGATAATTTTATTTTATAATTTCGTTTATGTTTGCCTTCAGAATTAGTTGAGCCTCCACGCCATTTTATGTTAATCTTAAACTTGGTTGTGTCAGAATCAACAATATACATTTCCCCCTCTTGATATTCGTAACCAAAACTGCCAAAAAGATAAACTTGTGGTAATTGTGCCTTTGTACTAATAACAACAGATAAGAGAAGTAATGAAAGACAAAAACGTTTCATATAAAATATCAGTTAATAACTGCTATTTTGCATACCGTTCCTTTATCACCTGATTTTGTGGCAGTGATGACCATATAAATTCCACTGGCCACTCTCCTACCCTTAGTGTCGCAGCCGTCCCATGTGAACATACCACCATTACTGCGTCCTTCAGCGATTAAGGCACCATTCGAGGCTGTCACTTTCACATCGGCATCATAACTAAGACCTGTTACTGTAATAAGACCTGTATAATCTGGTGTTACAGGATTTGGATAGGCATAAACGTTATTGTCATCCATCGTTTCATTAGCTTCTGTGGCATCGCTCATATATGAGCAAAGGCCGTAGTCTGAAAGGAAGAATACTTCGCCTGAAGCAGGATTGATAGCGATAGAGGCTATATTGTCGGATATAAGTTTTGAGTTACTGGTATTGAAACTGTGTATCTGTTCCATATTATCGGCGCTGATAAGGAAAGCACCTGCATTGTCGCTGCCGAACCACTTACGATTACCTCCATCGATGGCTATGCTACTGATGCTGACACCACTGAGTAAATAGTCGGCAAGGTTCGAGCCATCATTACGTGGAACTTTTACTTGATAGAATGTGACACTGCTCTCCCCTACTTCACTCTTCTGAATCATAAACGGTCCTACATCTGTACCTACCCAGATATTTCCTTCCTTATCTTCGCAGACACAGGTAATCCAGTTGATATTATAGCGTGTACCATCCTGATTGACAAAATTATCATATTTTACTACAACGTCATTCTCTGTGTCGCAACAGAAGACGGCAGGTTCTACCCAGTTGTCGTTGACAAACCACAATAGTCCGCGACTATCAAAAAACATACTGCGGAAGGCGTGCTTGCCGATACCATTATCATTGGTCAGAACTTTGTTATGATGATCAGTCCATTTATTCTCAGAAGGGTCAAACTCCAAAAGGGTGACACCTTCCGTCTGATTATTCAACACCCAAAGATGACCGTTGCTGTCGAACTTCATGGTGGAGATAAGCACATAGTTGTTGCTAAGCATCTTTCCACGATCTATGGCTCCTCGTAGTGGGCTATTATCCTGATTATGGTATCTGATGAGTGCGCCGTTTATGAACTCGTAGACTCCTGTTCGTCCACCAGCAATAACATATTGCGGATTACCAGGCATTACATCGAGACAGTTGATGTCTATATACCGATAGCCTGTCTTCTCGTTGATATTCTCTTCAAAGGTAGTCCAATCGTTTCCATCATAGACTTGTATGATGCCAGGATACTGAGGATCAGGCATACCGGAAATAAAGAAGCCGCCAGTGGTATAAAGACGATCATTCAAAAACTTCGACTCATAAAAGTGGTTATAGTCTGGTCCTAAGGGTTTCAAAGCAGATACTATGGATATATATTTATCATAGTCGGCTGTGCTTTTCTCAGGAAGTGATGTGGGGTATTCAGGATGGTTCTGAGTATAGGTTTCGGCTATCTCGGCTTTTTGGAGATTAACTTTGAGTATGGCGAAATTTGTGACTAACCAAGCATAGATACCATCGATACGTACATCAGTAACCGTCTTGTCCTCAGTGGTAGACTTATTGTAAAGTGCAGCAATGTTCGTGACGTTTCCATTAATATCCACAAGGTCGATGTTTGAGTTTTCATAGACAGCTATCAGACGTTTAGCCTGCTGACTCCAAGCTATGTGGGTGATATGGGTATCACTTAGTCCGTTGGTGCGATCATAGGTGTAGATGCTTTGGTCATTGAGGTTATACTGGTAGAGTCCGTTAGAAGCCAATACAAACAGGTAGTCACCAGCCTTCTGAATATCCTGCACTTCATGATATGCAAGATAGTTTTTCCAAGTACCAACCTGCGCCTTTGCGGGGTTAAATGATGAATGAAAAATGAAAAATGATAAAGCTATCAACCATATCTGTCTAATAGATATAAGTTGATTCCAAATACTGCGATGTCTATATTTATCATTCATTATTTATCATTTATCATTCAGAAACTCGCAGAGTTTCGCAACAGCACGGGCACGATGGCTGATATGGTTCTTGATGTCCATACCAAGTTCGGCAAATGTCTTGTCGTAGCCGTCTGGCTGAAAGATAGGGTCGTAGCCGAAGCCCTCCCCTCCTCTGCGCTCACGGATAATCTGCCCTTCGACAATGCCCTCAAACTGATGGATTTCCTTAATTGAAGTGCAGCCGCAAGGACAGACATTCTTTTTTTGTATTAACGCAATGACGGTACGAAATCTTGCTTTACGGTTGTTATTATTTCCTAATTCCTTTAGAAGCTTGGTCATATTGGCTTCAGAGTCGTGACCTTCGCCAGCATAACGGGCTGAATAGACTCCAGGAGCCCCATCAAGAGCCTCCACCTCCAAACCCGTATCGTCTGCAAAACAATCAATATGGTAATGGTCATAGACATATTGCGCCTTTAGCAAAGCATTCTCTTCGAGTGTCTTGCCTGTCTCAGGGATGTCCACATCACAATTAATATCTTTCAAAGAGAGTACTTCAATTGTCTCTCCGAGAATACTGCGAATCTCAGATAGTTTATGCTGGTTGTTGGTTGCGAATACGATCTTCATCCTTCTTTCTTCTTCTAACTCCTTGTATCTTCTCCTAACTTCTTCTCTTTTATCTTTACCCTCATCTCGTCGAAGCCCTCACCATAGACACCAATAACGGCACTTTGGCTGACGAAGGCATTGGGATCGATCATCTTGATGAGACGGAAGATGTTCACACTCTCATTCTTTCTGGCTAGGATACAAAGCACCTTCACCTCCTGACCAGTATACCAGCCATGACCATCGAGAATCGTTACGCCGTGGTTCATTTCCGTACCGATGGCATTAGCTATTTCTTGCCATTTGGTACTGAAGATGAAGAACTGCACAGACTGCCTACGAGCGTTCATCACATAATCGAGCACATAATTCTCCATCGTCATTACACAGAAACCGAACATCACCTTATGGGCTCGTTCAAGGTAAGATCCGAACTGTGGGAAGAACATACAAGAGCCGATGATACAGAAGTCGGCAGCAATCAACACATTACCCAAGCTAACATTAGGATGGAACTTATTCACAGATGCTGCAATGATGTCTGTGCCACCGGTGGAACCGTTGTGTAAGAAAACCGTCGCCAAAGCAATACCTGTCATCACACAACCAATGATCATCGACATGAAATCTTGTCCCTCACCCATCAGTTTGAAAGGCAGACCATTCTCCTGAGTGGGTAGTATGGCCTGGAAGAAAGCCAGCAGGAAATAGAGGATGAAGATGGCAATGATGGTCTTCATCAGGAATTTCAGGCCGAGGATCTTCAAGGCTATCACCAACAGGAGAGCGTTGATGATGATATAGGTGTTCTCCACATGGAATCCCGTAGCATAATAGATAATGGCAGAGAGACCAGTGACGCCACCTGCCACAATCTGATAGGGCATGAGGAACACGGTGAAGGCGATAGCATAGAGTACTAATCCTATGAAGATGAAGATATAGTCCTTCACCTCATTCAAGATCAGCTTGTGGTTTATGTTCACTCTTTTTACTTGCATACGATGTTCACCATACGCTTAGGAACGATAATCACCTTCAAAATCTGCTTGCCTTCGATGTATTTCTGCGCTCGCTCGTCTGAGAGCACAGCCTCCTCGATGGTCTTATTGTCAGCATCTGCAGCAAACGACATCTCGAAGCGGGCCTTACCGTTGAATGCAATACCAAGCTTCACCTGACTCTCCACGAGATACTCTTCATTCCATGTAGGCCACTGAGCATCGCAGACACTACCATGCTCACCCAGCATCTCCCAAAGCTCTTCTGCGATATGAGGCGCGAAAGGAGCGATGAGGATTACGAGGGTCTTCAGCAACTCTTTGTTCTTGCACTTCTGCTGAGAAAGCTCATTCACGCAGATCATGAAGGCAGAGATGGAGGTGTTGTATGAGAAGGTCTCGATATCCTGTGATACCTTCTTGATCAGCTTGTGAACGCTCTTCAGGTTTTCTGGCGTAGCATCACCCTCGAAGCCATTCTGATAGAGATTCCAGAACTTGCGGAGGAAGCGGTGACAACCGTCGATACCATTGGTATCCCAAGGCTTCGACTGCTCCACAGGACCTAAGAACATTTCGTAGAGACGCAGGGTGTCGGCACCATATTTCTCGACAATCATATCCGGATTCACTACGTTGAACATCGACTTAGACATCTTTTCGATGGCCCAGCCACACTTGTACTGTCCGTTTTCGAGGATGAACTCTGCTTTCTCATATTCAGGCCGCCAAGCCTTGAAGGCCTCAATGTCGAGCACATCAGCAGAAACGATGTTCACATCGACGTGGATAGGCGTTGTGGTATAATTGTCCTTCAGGCCGAAGCTGACAAACTTTCCCTTGTCGGCACCCTCGTCCTCGATACGATAAACGAAGTTAGAACGACCCTGAATCATACCCTGGTTCACGAGCTTCTTGAAGGGCTCATCTTCGCAAGAGTAACCAGAGTCATAGAGGAACTTGTTCCAAAAACGGGAATAGATTAAGTGACCAGTAGCATGCTCTGTGCCTCCTACATAGAGGTCGACATTGCGCCAGTACTCGTCGATATCCTTATTCACGAGGGCCTTTTCGTTCTTAGGATCCATATAGCGGAGGTAGTAGGCAGAACTACCAGCGAAACCAGGCATTGTATTCAGCTCCAAGGGGAAGACGGTCTTGTTGTCAATCTCATCCTTGCTTACCACCTTGTCGAACTTGGTATCCCAAGCCCACATCTTGGCGCGACCCAATGGGGGTTCACCCGTTTCCGTAGGCTGGTATTTGTCGATCTCAGGCAATTCGAGAGGCAGACACTCTTTTGGAATCATATAGGGCATATCGTCCTTGTAGTACACAGGGAACGGCTCACCCCAATAGCGCTGGCGGGAGAAGATGGCATCACGCAGACGATAGTTCACCTTCACTCTACCCAAACCCTGCTCTGTGACGAACTTCTTCGTGGCAGCGATAGCCTCCTTGACGGTCAGACCATTGAGTGAGAACTTCGAACTTGCTGAATTACACATGATACCTTCTTTGGCATCATAACTCTCCTCACTGACATCAGCACCCTCAATCAGCGGGATGATAGGTAGATTGAAGTGCTTGGCAAAGGCATAGTCACGAGAGTCGTGGGCAGGTACGGCCATGATGGCACCAGTACCATAACCAGCCAATACGTATTCTGCTATCCAGATAGGGATCTTCTCGTCGTTGAATGGATTGATGGCATAGCTTCCGGAGAATACACCTGTCACCTTATGATCCATCTGACGGTCACGCTCCGTACGCTTCTTTACGTAGTCGAGATACTTGTCTACCTCTTCCTTCTGTTCAGGCGTGGTGAGTTCAGCTACCAGCTCTGATTCTGGAGCCAACACCATGAAAGTCACACCAAACATCGTATCGGCACGTGTCGTGAAGATAGTGAAGTGCTTATCGCTATCAGCTACGTTGAACTCCACCTCAGTACCCTCAGAGCGACCAATCCAGTTGCGTTGGGTCTCTTTCAGGGAGTCAGTCCAATCAATCTCCTCAAGACCGTCGAGCAGTCTCTGGGCATAGGCAGAGACACGGAGACACCACTGGCGCATTTTCTTCTGCACCACAGGATAGCCGCCACGAACTGAGACACCATCCACCACTTCATCATTGGCCAACACCGTTCCCAACTTTGGGCACCAGTTCACCATCGTATCAGCCAAGTAGGCGATACGGTAGTTCATCAGCACCTCCTGTTTCTTCTTCTCAGAGAAGTTATGCCAGTCGGCAGCCGTGAAGTGTAATTCCTCAGTACCCAAAGCGTGACAGTTCTCTGTTCCCATCAGTTCGAAGTGTTCAATCAGCTTAATCGTTGGCTGAGCCTTCTGAGAGGCAGTGCTGTAATAGCTCTTGAACATACGCTGGAAGGCCCATTGTGTCCACTTATAGTAGATGGGGTCGCAAGTCCTTACCTCACGCTCCCAATCGAAACAGAAGCCAATCTTATCCAACTGACTACGATAACGGTTGATGTTCTCAACGGTTGTTTTTTCTGGATGCTGTCCAGTCTGGATGGCATATTGCTCAGCAGGCAGACCATAGGCATCGTATCCCATGGGGTTCAGCACGTTGAAGCCCTTCTGACGCTTATAGCGGGCATAGATATCACTGGCGATATAGCCCAGAGGATGACCTACGTGCAAGCCAGCTCCACTCGGATAAGGGAACATGTTCAGCACGTAGAACTTCTTCTTCGTCTTGTCCTCCACCACACGATAGGTGCCATTCTCTACCCATCGCTTCTGCCATTTCTGTTCGATGTCTCTAAAATTGTAATCCATTGTATTTTTGTCTTTAATTGTTTCTGTACATAAATATTTGGGCTGCAAAGATACAAAATAAACCGCAGATTTCGCAGATTATACAGATTATTTTGTTATTTTCAGCGAAATCTGTGGTTTATTTCGTAATTTTGCACTCGAAATTAAGAAGATATTGTTTATCTGTTTGGGTAATATCTGCCGTTCGCCAGCTGCTCGATAAAAGGTATTAGTACAAGTGATTGAAGGCATCAGAACGAAGGTTAGAAAGCATTGAAATTAGGGAAAGTTGTAAAGATTATTCACACTCTATGATGGTTTTGGCAAGTGATTGGCAATCAATTGGTTAGGAGGGCCAAGAGTTTGAAGGCTTGAAAGTGGTAGTTTGAAGCCTGCAAACTCCGAGTTCCCAGCCAGGGAAATCAGAGAAAGGATACAGCTCCCTGCATAAGAGGCATAATCGTAAAAAAAGTGTAAAGTATTTTTATAACAAACAATATAGTAAATGGCGAGTGGCAGATGGGTACAGCAGATGGAAATAATTCGGAAGGGTATACAGCAATCTTATTTAATTATCACTTTCCTCGTTGTACCGTCGTAGCTGCGAAGGATGTAAATGCCAGGTCGTTGAATACTTCCTTCAGGAATATGGACACCATTAAGAGAGTAGAGAGTGCCTTCTGAAGGTTCATTCTTCATGATGGTTTTGATGTTAGTACCTGACTCTTTTGTCATTGTTGATGCAGTACCGCTGTCTACTTGCAGATAGGCTTTGTTGGCTCTGAGATAAAAGTCATTATAAAGATTTTCTGGCTTAGCCGTTATGAATGCCAGTTCACCTTTGTTATCCAAACCAATGACCCGCATCGTGACTGGGTCATAGTCTTTGGCATTGAAATGCTTGGCAACACCCGACAAAGCACAGTAGACGCCTTGCAGACGATTGGGCTGGCTGAAGGCAGCGTTGTCGTTCACAGGCTCTATTTTATTGTCGGCAGGGTTGAAAGAGTTGCATCTGATGATAACGGGTGTGGAGGCAGGAATCACATCCTGCACGATCTCCTCCATCTTGAACGTCGAACCTTGTGCACTGCTGACATAATAGGCCTTCATGCCTGGCGATACCATCCTGAAACTGAAACCAGCATAGATGGTGCCATAGTATTCGCCATCAGCAGTCCTCACGTCAGGACGGATGCCGATATACTCGTCTGATGTGTTGACAGGGATGGCCTTCCAGTTTTCAGTCTCAGTCAGCCTGTTCATCAGCCAACTGTCCTTTGTGCTGGGTGAGCCATCAGCCAGTTTCTTCTCTATCCCCTGATAGGTACCAGAAATGATATAGGTGTCACCTCCCTGTGGAACAAGGCTGACACCAAATCTTCCTGATGACAATTCATAAATGCTGGAGCCTTGTCCGCAGAAGTCGTACTTACCATTATCGAGTTTTCTGACATAAATGATACACGAAGGACTTACGGCTACGGTGTCGTAATCCAGATACGTCCTGAAGCCTGCCATATTAAGGTCGCCTGAATATGTGTTCAGTTGATAGTTCTGGGGATCAGTATCGTTGATGCTGATGTACCTTCCTGTTGTGGCATTCTTGAAGTGATAGAAGCCGTCGGCTAACTGAGCAGATGCATTCTGGACGCAGAATGATGAAAGAACAAACGAACAAACAAATAATAATTTTTTCATATCCAATACATTTTTTTGATTATACATTCATCTGTATAACAATCAAATGTACTGAATACTGCGCGGATTTCAATTTAATTATTTTTTCTTAACAATTGGAACTCATTCATACACCTTCGCAGGGAACTTACCCTGTAGGACAGCAAGGGCATTGAGGGCCAGAGCGCCCATCTCATCCTCGCCAGGGAAGTTGTGTACTGGGGCGAGGAATCCTATGCGTTGGCGCAGGCGGTCTACGATATATTCACTTCTGGCAAGACCGCCAGTGAGCAAAATGGCATCGATATTTCCACAGAGGACAGCAGATTCGGCAGCAATGTTTTTGGCAACATGATAGATCATCGCATCGAGGATGAGTTTTGCATGCTTGTCGCCATCCTGTTCGATGCGGCGGATAACCTCCTTCACATCGTTGGTGCCAAGATGAGCATTAAGTCCGGCCTTACCCGCAATACGCTTAAGCAGTTGCTTTTCAGAGTATTGTCCGCTGAAACACAGCCGGATGAGGTCGGATGCAGGAAGAGAGCCAGCACGTTCTGGGGAGAAGGGGCCTTCGCCATCAAGAGCGTTATTGGCATCAACCGCACGACCATGTTCATGGGTTGCTATGGATATGCCTCCACCCATGTGACAGACAATCAGGTTCAGGTCTTCATATCGTACGCCAATCTCTGCGGCATATCGTTGGGCGATGGCTCGCTGGTTAAGGGCATGCCAGATACAGATGCGGTTCATCAATGGGGAGCCGGAAATACGGGCATAGTCGTTAAGTTCATCTACAACCCCAGGGTCGGCAATGAATGCTCTGCATCCGGGAATCTCCATCGCCACCTCATAAGCTATCAGACAACCCAGATTGCATGCATGATTATGCATAGCTATGCCACTGTGGGTATCGCGCACCATCTGTTCGTTAATCTCATATACGCCGCCTTCAACGGGTTTTACCAGTCCACCACGGCCGATAACAGCATCGAAGTCCATAGGTATACGGGCATGTTCCAATTCCGTCAAAAGCAATTGTTTGCGGAACTCCTGTTGGTCTAACACGTCATCATACTTTGACAATTCCTCTGAAGAATGAATAATCGTTCTTAACAGGATGGGAATCTCATCGTCATAAACGGCAATCTTTGTTGATGTGGAGCCTGGGTTGATAACTAAAATATGCATAGGTCAGAAATAATTTTCGGCAAAGATACGCTAAATGGGGCAATAATCCAAACAAAATAACAGGAAAAATATGATTTCGCATGGAAAATGTTGTCAGATTCAGAATTATTGCTTACCTTTGCAGAAACCATCAAACATACTGTAATGAAACTTGACGAGAAATATGTGATTACGATCAACCGTGAGTTAGGCTCAGGGGGCAGGACTATTGGTGAAAAACTGGCAAAGCGACTGGGTGTGCCTTTCTACGACAAGGCTCTCATTCAGCAACTGGAAAAGAAATACGACCTGACTTCGGAGGAGATAGAACGATTGAAAGGCCAGAAGCACAACTGGTGGGCAGACTTCAAGCGCAGTCTGAAGATCATGCCGAGTTTTGCTGCTCCGCAGATTATCCCAGGCAATACGGCTATGCCTGATTTCCTCGTCACAAACGATATCTTCAAATCTGAGACAGAGATCCTAAAGGGAATCTGTGCCGATGAGTCTTGCGTGATAGCTGGACGAAGTGGATTCTATGTGCTTCGCGACCATCCCAATCACCTCAGCATCCTCATCCAGGCAAAGATGGAGTATCGTGTAAAGCGTTTGATGGGACGCAGGGGCATTAGTGAGGAAGAGGCCGTGAAGATCATCAAAGAGGTGGACAAAGCCCGTGAGAGTTATGTGAATAAATATACAGGTACATCACGTTACGATACCCGTAACTACGATATGGTGTTCAATGTGGAGAATCATACCGAGGACGAGATTGTGGATCTCATTGTTCATTATATCAAGAAAAAGTAGTATTACCTGATGGCCAAAAAAGACGGGGAACTGACCCCGATGATGAAGCAATTCTTCGACTTGAAAGCAAAACATCCTGACGCAGTGATGCTGTTCAGGTGTGGCGATTTCTATGAGACTTATTGCGAAGATGCCATCACGGCTTCGAAGATACTGGGCATCACTCTTACTCATCGTAACAATGGTTACAACAAAGGTGACGAGATGGCGGGATTTCCCCATCATGCCCTCGACACCTATCTGCCCAAGCTCATCAGGGCAGGTAAGCGCGTGGCTATCTGCGACCAGTTGGAAGATCCCAAGCTGACGAAGAAACTCGTAAAACGAGGCATCACAGAACTGGTGACGCCAGGCATAGCCCTCTCAGACAATGTGCTGAACTATAAGGAAAACAATTTCCTGGCCTCCGTCCATTTCGGAAAGGCCTCATTTGGCGTGGCTTTTTTGGACATCTCTACGGGCGAGTTCCTGACAGGTGAGGGAACGGCTGACTACGTGGAGAAACTATTGGGCAATTTTTCGCCCAAGGAGATATTGTTTGACAGAAGCCGCAAACAAGACTTCGAGCGTCTCTTTGGAACGAAGTACTTCACTTTCCAACTCGATGACTGGGTGTTTACTGAGCAGACCTCGAAACAGAAATTGCTGAGACACTTCAACGTTAAGAACCTGAAGGGTTTTGGTGTGGACCATCTGCAGGCGGGAGTTATCGCCGCAGGAGCCATCCTGCAGTATCTTGAACAGACTCAGCATACCCAGATAGGCCATATTACTTCAATCTCGCGCATTGAGGAAGACAAATATGTTCGTCTGGATAAGTTCACGATTCGCAGTCTCGAACTGATTTATCCGATGCAGGACGATGGCAAATCATTGCTCGATGTGATAGATAAGACGGTGAGCCCCATGGGTGGACGTCTTTTGCGTCGTTGGCTGGTGTTCCCTTTGAAAGACGAGCGACCCATCAACGAACGACTCGATATCGTGGAGTATTACTATCGTGAGCCAGAGTTCCGTCAGTGTATAGATGAACAAATTCATCGTATAGGCGACCTTGAACGTATCATCTCGAAGGCTGCCGTAGGAAGGGTGTCGCCTCGTGAGGTGGTGCAGCTGAAGACGGCCTTGCAGGCTATTCAGCCCATCAAGACGGCTTGTCTATATGCTGAAAATGAGGCGTTGAAGAGGGTTGGTGAACAACTGAATCTCTGTGAGAGCCTTCGCGATAGGATTGAGAAGGAGATTCAGAATGATCCCCCACAATTGGTGGCAAAGGGAGGTGTGATTCGCGATGGTGTAAACGCAGAACTTGACGAACTGAGAAGCATCGCCTACTCAGGTAAGGACTATCTGCTGAAGATTCAGGAGCGTGAAGCCCAGCAGACGGGAATCTCATCACTGAAGATAGGCTATAACAATGTGTTCGGCTATTATCTCGAGGTTCGAAATACCTATAAAGAGTTGGTGCCCCCTGAATGGGTTCGCAAGCAGACGCTGGCTCAGGCAGAGCGCTATATCACCCAGGAACTGAAGGAGTATGAGGAGAAAATTCTAGGTGCAGAGGACAAGATTCTGTCATTGGAGGCTAAACTCTTTAATGACTTGATTCTTAGTATGCAGGAGTTCATCCCCCAGATTCAGATCAATGCGAACATCATCGCTCGTCTTGACTGTCTGCTGGCTTTTGCGAAGACGGCAGAAGAGAATAAGTATATTCGTCCTGTGATAGACTCATCAGAGGTCATAGACATCAAGCAAGGCCGCCATCCTGTCATCGAACAGGAACTGCCGCTTGGCGAACGCTATGTGCCCAACGACATCCTGCTCGACAACGAGCGTCAGCAGATCATCATCATCACAGGTCCGAATATGGCCGGTAAATCAGCACTGCTGCGACAGACGGCTCTCATCGTATTACTTGCCCAGATAGGTTGTTTTGTGCCAGCAGAGGCAGCCAGAATCGGCTTGGTGGATAAGATATTCACCCGTGTGGGAGCATCGGACAATATTTCTTTGGGTGAATCAACGTTTATGGTTGAGATGACTGAGGCTTCGAACATATTGAACAATGTTTCTTCTCGCTCGTTAGTACTGTTCGATGAGTTGGGCCGAGGAACCTCTACATACGATGGTATCTCCATTGCATGGGCCATCGTGGAATATCTGCATGAGAACGCTAAAGGCCATCCTCGTACGCTTTTTGCTACCCACTATCACGAACTAAACGAGATGGAGAAGAACTTCTCTCGTATCAAGAACTACAATGTCTCTGTGAAGGAAGTCGACGGCAAGGTGATTTTCCTGCGTAAGTTGGAACGTGGTGGCTCTGAACACTCCTTTGGAATTCATGTAGCAGAGATTGCTGGTATGCCTCGTAGCATCGTGAAGCGCGCCAACGTGATTTTAAAGCAATTGGAGGCCGAGAATGCTCAGGTAGGTGCGGTTGGCAAGCCCACAGCAGAGATTGCCGCCTCTCGCGAAGGTATGCAACTCTCTTTCTTCCAGCTCGACGACCCTGTGCTCTGTCAGGTCCGTGACGAGATCCTCGGCCTCGACGTCAACAACCTCACGCCCCTCGAAGCCCTCAACAAGCTCAACGATATTAAGAAGATTGTCAGTGGGAAATAGCTTATTATGATGAAAAGAATCCTGATTATATCCGCTTTGCTGCTGATGGGTCTCAGTTTCATGAGTGACATGCATGCCCAGAACATCCATACCTCTTGGCGCCAGAAGGCAATTGCCGTCGAGAATGGCGGAGAGTCACCAACTGTTATCCAGCTTCTGAAAGCATTTAATAAGGTGTGGCACTATAAGAGTACAGACGCTTTGCTGGCTGAGGCTGGCGATAAGCTGTATGTGTCGAACGATGCCACAGAGGGCAATTCTGGGCGAGCCTTTGTCGATTGCGAGGACTATTGTCATTGTTGGTACGACTTTGAGAACTCAGACGACCACATGGTTGAGGCCCGTACCTATCAGTGTGACAACGGCCATCTGCTCTTTGCGGTCATCCTTGCTGAGGCAGGACCCAAAGGAAAATATTTCGGTTGCTTCTACGATTATAATCCTAAGACGTCGAAGCTTACGCCAAAGGATGAGCCATTTATTGATTTCCGCCCCTTCTGGCCTGGTTCGCACATCACATACGCCCTCGGCGAAGGGTATCTGCAGGTCATACTGGTGATAGAGAGTGCCTCAGGAATTGCGACGCAATACACGCATTATACCTTCAATGGCAAGCGTTTCGTCTACGATCACCTCGATGCCCTCGGCTATGCCGCCTACGATGAATCTGGCGACGAAGAGGAAGAGTAAATGGCTGTGTAAGAGGTTTGGTCTTGCTAAGATACTTCAAGATACCTTATTAGAGATTATCTTTTTAGCCCTTATCATGCACCAGACGCCTAAAGCGATAAAGGGAATCGAGAGAATCTGACCCATATCGATGGGCAGCGATGCTTCGAAGGCTTCCTGAACTTCCTTGGTGTACTCTATGAAGAAGCGGAAGGTGAAGATATACGTCAGGCAGAAGCCAAAGTACCAGCCAGTACCAATCTTCTCTGGCATTTTCTTATGCAGAAACCACATGATGAAGAAAAGGATGGCATAGGCAATAGCCTCATAAAGCTGTCCAGGGTGACGAGGAACGGCATCGACACGCTCAAAGATAAAAGCCCAAGGCACGTCTGTGATCTTGCCGATAATCTCAGAGTTCATAAGATTGCCCAAGCGGATAAAGCAAGCAGTGGTTCCTGTGGCGATGGCAATATTGTCGAGTACCGTCCAGATACTGAGTTTCGTTTTGCGGACATAGAGCCAGAGAGCAATCATCAGACCTAAGGTTCCACCATGCGAGGCCAGGCCAGCATAACCTGTTGGGAAGAAGCCAAATGTCTCGCCCCACCAGCTTCCGTTATTGCCGATGTGGATAGGCAGCAACATTTCCACAATGCCTTGCCACGAGGTCAGAAAGTCTTGTGGCTGATAGAAGAGACAGTGGCCCAGACGAGCACCAATTAAGATGCCGAAAAAACAGTAGATGAAGAGGGGATCGAAGAGCTCGTCTTTAATCTTCTGTTCTTTGTAAAGGCGCTTTACTACGAAATAAGCTAATGCCAAACCGATGATCCACATCAGCCCATACCAGCGCACCACAATGAACGACAAGCGGAATGCCACCAAGTCCGGATCCCAGACGATATAATTCAACAGATTCATCATACGTTAAAGCGGAAATGCATAATATCACCGTCTTGGACAACATAGTCCTTGCCTTCTACCCCAAGTTTTCCTGCCTCACGGACGGCAGCCTCAGAGCCATACTGGATATAGTCGTCATACTTGATCACCTCAGCACGGATAAAGCCCTTCTCGAAGTCAGTATGGATGACACCTGCGCACTGAGGAGCCTTCCAACCTTTCTTGTATGTCCAGGCCTTGACCTCCATCTCACCAGCGGTGATGAACGTCTCGAGGTTCAGCAGGGCGTAGGCCTTCTTGATGAGACGATTTACGCCACTCTCCTCCAAGCCTAACTCTTCAAGGAACATCTGCTTGTCTTCGTAGGACTCAAGTTCTGCGATAT
>JAEEGF011594189.1_pt1 | contig 57673 bp, 50 predicted proteins | sample 9134171 | NCBI WGS metagenome assembly JAEEGF01 (sample SAMN16246542, study PRJNA631951) | gut metagenome | biome: gut microbiome; feature: rumen; material: AP-attached | host: Bos | place: Iran: Karaj | collected 2018-10 | reverse complement strand
TATATCGCTTGAAGAGAGAATGGGATGCGGAATCGGAGCATGCCTTGCTTGCGGATGCAAGACAAAAGATATAGATTCTCATTCCAATGTTAATAATACAAGAATTTGTAAAGAGGGACCTGTATTTCCTGCCGAGGAGGTGGAGATATAATGAATACTTCAGTTACTTTAGCCGGCGTAAAACTTAAGAATCCCGTAATGGTAGCGTCCGGAACTTTCGGTTCCGGAATAGAGGTTTCTGAGTTTGTTGATCTGAACAGACTTGGCGCGGTTGTAACCAAGGGCGTTGCGTTAACTCCCTGGCAGGGTAATCCTACACCGAGAATTGCAGAGACGCCGAGCGGAATGATGAATGCAATAGGTTTGCAGAATCCGGGAATTGATACATTTATGAAGCGCGATCTTCCGTTCCTGTATGATTATAATACAGCTATAGTTGTTAATGTAGTAGGAAAGAGCGAAGAAGAGTATTGCGGCGTTGTTGAGAAGTTATCCGATACCAAGGCAGATCTTCTTGAGATTAATATATCCTGCCCTAATGTAAAAGAAGGTGGAATTGCATTCGGCCAGGATGCAAGAGCTGTTGAGCATATAACACGTGCCATTAAGGCACATACAACTAAGCCTATTATAATGAAGCTTAGTCCTAATGTTACAGATATTAAGGAAATGGCGCGGGCAGCGGAGGCAGGAGGTGCTGATGCGATATCTCTTATCAATACCTTAACCGGTATGAAGATTGATATAAGAAAGCGTACTTTCGCAATTAAGAATAAGACCGGCGGCTTATCCGGTCCTGCAATTCATCCTATTGCAGTCAGAATGGTATATGAAGCAAGTCATGCGGTTTCTATTCCTGTTGTGGGAATGGGCGGTATTGCAACATATGAAGATGCAATTGAAATGATGCTTGCAGGTGCAACCGCGGTGTCTGTCGGTACGGCAAACTTCCGCAATCCTTCGGTCACCATGGAAATTGTTGACGGAATCGAGAAGTTTATGTCAGATAATAAGATTGAAGATATAAAAGAGCTTATCGGAGGAGTGAAAGAATAAATGCTGGTAAGTAGAGAAAATCACCCTGCTGATTCGGTAATTAAAGTTAATAATACGACTGTAGGTGGCGGTAATCTTACGATTATAGCGGGGCCGTGCTCTGTAGAATCCGAAGAACAGATTCTTAATATTGCAAGGGCTGTTAAAGAAAACGGAGCGACGATGCTTAGAGGTGGTGCTTTTAAACCGAGAACTTCACCTTATTCTTTCCAGGGACTCGGGAAAGAAGCGTTAAACTATCTTAGTATCGCCAAGAAGGAGACCGGTCTTCCTGTAATAACTGAGATAACCGATGTAAGAGAACTTGAATTATTTGATGATATCGATGTTATTCAGATAGGCGCGAGAAATATGCAGAATTTCGCACTTTTAAAGGAAGTCGGTAAAAGCAGTAAACCGGTTTTGTTAAAGCGTGGTTATTCGTCAACTTATGAGGAATTCCTATATTCTGCCGAGTATATTATGGCGGAGGGCAATGAAAATATTATTCTTTGTGAGCGAGGAATAAGAACTTTTGAGCATTATACAAGAAATATGGTAGATATTGCATGTGTGCCTGTGATTAAGAAGATGTCTCATCTCCCTATATTGGTTGATGCAAGCCATGGTACAGGTAAGCATGAGCTTGTAGAGCCGCTTTCTCTTGCTGCAGTTGCCGCAGGCGCAGACGGAGTCATGGTGGAAGTTCATGATAACCCTGATGAAGCATTATCCGATGGCTCACAGTCGCAGACTGTTGCAAGATACGCTGCGATGACAGAAAAGCTTAGAAAATTACATGAAATGATGAAAGAAATATAATGGGTTTGGTATATGAAAAAGTGTCTTATTAAGACCGGGCGGGAGTACCCTGTTATGGTCGGTTCTGATTTAAAAGAGGAACTTATAGCTTATTTAAAGTCGATTTCGTTTAACGGTAAGATTGCTGTTATAAGTGACAGTAATGTTGCCGGGCTTTATATGGGCGATTTCAGAAGAGCTTTGACAGATGCGGGATTAACCGTTGTAACTATGGAATTTCCTGCGGGAGAAGAGAGTAAGACACTTAAAACTTATGAAATAATAATAAAGTTTCTTCTCATGAATAAGATGGGAAGAAATGATATAGTTATTGCGCTGGGCGGCGGAGTTACAGGTGATCTCACCGGATTTGCTGCGGCAACCTATATGCGCGGAATACGTTATATTATGATACCGACTACATTACTTTCCATGGTAGATTCATCTGTGGGAGGGAAAACTGCAGTCGATATGCCGGAGGGAAAGAATCTTGTCGGAACTTTCTATCAGCCTATAGCTGTATTCGAAGATATATCTTATCTTAATACTCTTGATGAGAAAATATTCATGCAGGGTATGGCTGAAGTCATTAAGACCGGAATTTTAAAAGGAAAAGATCTGCTTAATCTGATTTCTGACTATCTTGATGAGCGTAAAAGTGATACACTTGAGGATATTATATTTGAATGTGTTCTTACCAAAGGGGAGTATGTATCGGAAGATGAATTCGATAAGGGTAAGCGAAAAATGCTTAACTTAGGGCATACCATTGGGCATGCTGTAGAGAGTTGTTCCAGGTATACACTTTCCCATGGGGAAGCAGTGGCAATCGGACTCAATCAAATAACAATGATTTCGGAAGGCATAGAAAAAATGCCACATGAAGAGGGAAATTTAATCAGGAATATATTATCAAAAACGGGATTGGGATTGGATATTCCGGATAATATTTCCCAAGATATGTTAATAGATGCAATTTCTTATGATAAGAAATGCGATCATGATAAGATTGATATTATTGTGATAAGAAGTATCGGAGATTGCTCAGTAAAAAGAGTAGCAATCGATGATCTTAAGGCTTATGTAAGGTAGGAAGGAGGAGCATATGAAAGTTACTGTTACGCCGGGTAAGGTAGAGGGAACTGTTAAAGCCAATGCATCGAAATCTTATGCACACAGATACTTGATGGCATCTGCTCTTTCGGATAAGTCTGTATATATTACCAATCTTACCGTATCGGAAGATGTTCAGACTACGATTGATGCCATTAAAGCGCTTGGCGCTAAGATTGATACCAATGAGAACGGTATTGTTGTTCATCCTGTTAAGAAGGATTCGCTGTTTGGTCATACCGTACAGATACATTGCAATGAGTCCGGAACTACGTTAAGACTGCTTCTTCCGATTGTTGCAGCACTTACGGATGATGCGATTTTTTATGCAAAAGGAAGATTGCCGTTGCGTCCGCTTGCTGATTTAAAGGAAGCACTTCAATCACACGGAAAAGAATTTTCCTTGGAGTTCTGTAAAGAAGATCTTTTAAATGAAGACAATCTCGGAGAGGCCGAAGGCTTTGATGAGGAAGTAACTCTTTTCAGAATGAAGGGAAGATTAACAGGTGGCGAGTATAAGCTTCCGGGTGATGTAAGTTCCCAGTATGTGTCCGGTTTACTGATGGCACTGCCTTTGTTAAAAGAAGATTCTATAATTAAAATTACCACCGATCTTCAGTCTACCAATTATGTGGAGATGACACGTCAGGTGCTTTTCAGATATGAGATAGATACGCAGGTTATATATGATACTCATATAGGTTATGCGATTGAAGGAGGAATGACATATCAGTCCCCGGGTGAACTTGTAGTTAACGGAGACTGGTCAAATGCGGCTAATTTCATTGTGCTTAATGAACTTACTTCAGATCATGCAATCAAAGTATTAAACTTATCGCCTGATTTTCTCCAGGCAGATTCGCAGGTTATTAAGCTTTTACATGAGATATTAAGTCCGAGAGCTTTAGAAAGAGTAATAGATGTTAAGAATAATCCGGATCTTTTGCCGCCGTTAGCTGTTGCTGCTGCATTCGGTGAAGGTGTTACGACCTTTGTCGGCGGAAAGAGATTAAGATATAAGGAAAGCGATCGACTTAATTCTACCGTTGAGATGATTAATGCTCTCGGCGGCGTTGCCGAAGAAAAGGAAGAAGGTATTGTTATTACCGGTTCAGGAATCTTGGGCGGTACCGTTAATTCGTTCAAGGATCATAGAATTGTTATGGCAGCTTCTATTGCAGGAATTATAGCTTCACATCCTGTAACCATTCTTGAAGCGGAGGCTGTTAATAAGTCATATCCGGAGTTTTTTGAAGTGCTTAAATCATTAGGCGCGAATGTATACATAGAAGATTAATTTAGCTTAATTGGGTGAATATATGGAGATTAACGAGATTCGTAGTAAGATAGACAAAGTTAACGACGAACTTCTTTCGCTTCTTTTGGAGAGGTTATCACTTTCTCGCGAAGTGGCGGAATATAAGATTAATAATAATCTTCCGATATATGATGAGAAGCGTGAAGAAGAGATTATTAATGCACTTACTTATAAGTGCAAGGATAATGCGGAATATATTATCCCGGTATTTGATGCGATACTTGATACATCCAAGAAGCTTCAGGAAGATATATTATCCGAAAAGGAAGGTAAATAGCGCTTGTACGGATTGTTGGGCAAGACACTTAAGGCAAGTTTCTCAAAAGAGATACATGCCATGTTCGGTCTTAAGAATTATAATTATTTCGAAGTTCCCGAAGAAGAACTGGAGAGTTTTATTAAGTCCCGTGAATATGCGGGGCTTAATGTAACTATGCCCCATAAAATTGAGGTTATGAAGTATCTTGACCTTGTATCGGATGAGGCAAAAGAAGCAGGAAGCGTTAATACAATAGTAAATGAAGCCGGCAGTCTTTGTGGATATAATACCGACGTGTATGGTTTTGAGGCCATGCTTGATAAAGCAAAGTTTGACATTGACGGCAGTAAGGTACTGGTCCTTGGAAGCGGAGGAGCTTCAAGGGCCGTTTGTTATGTCTTAAAGAAACGAAATGCCTCTCGGATTGTTATAATTTCAAGAACAGGTGAAGATAATTACAATAATATAGATAAGCATTTTGATGCGGATTACATAATTAATACGACTCCTGTCGGTATGAGTCCGGATTCTGAGAAAAGAATTCTTGATCTTTCCTTGTTTCATAAACTTAAAGGTGTGGGTGATATAATATATAATCCACTTCGAACTGAACTTATATTACAGGCAGAAGAACTTGGTATTCCTGCAATAGGAGGACTGTATATGCTTGTTGCCCAGGCTAAGCGTTCGGATGAATTATTTACAGGCCACAGGATAGGTGACAAGAAGATAGAGGAAGTCTATAATGCACTCTTATCCAGAAAACGTAATATAGTACTTATCGGTATGCCGGGATCGGGCAAGTCCCTTATAGGGAAGCTTCTTGCCAAGGATTTTAAGAGACACCTGTTTGATACGGATAGATTAATCCGTGAGAGAACGGGAAGAACACCCGGGGAAATAATTACTGAAGAAGGTGAATCTGCCTTCCGTAAGATTGAGAGCAATGTCATAAGGGAAGTGTCGAAAAACAATCATGTGATTATTGCAACGGGCGGTGGAGCTGTTACAATACCTGACAACAAGCATTTGTTGAAGCATAATTCGATTATCATCTATGTCAAGCGTCCCATTGAGAAGCTTACAACTAAGGGGCGCCCATTGTCACAGAAACTCAGCGTGGAAGAGCTTTTTAATAGAAGAAAAGCTTTATATGAACATTTTGCGGATATATCAATAGAGAATGATGGAGAGCTTGAAGAAGTACTTCGTAAGCTTAAGTCGAATCTTTATTTTGTTTAAAAATTAGACCTTTATAATCATAATTCTATCCTTGAATTAACATCAGGCTTGGTGATATACTTAAAAAGGTTTATTTTGCAAAATTATGTCTTTGGAAGAGGTAGATATGGAAAGCTATAAGCAGGAATTTATTGAATTTATGGTTGATTGCGGTGTGTTAAAATTCGGAGATTTCGTTACGAAGAGCGGCCGCAAGACCCCGTTTTTTGTAAATACGGGATTCTACAGAACAGGTGCACAGATGAAGAGACTTGGTGAGTACTATGCCAAGGCAATTCATGATAAGTACGGTACGGATTTTGACATTTTATTCGGACCGGCATATAAGGGTATTCCGTTAACCGTTGCAACAACGATGGAATTATCCGAGCTTTACAATGCTGACATTAAGTATTGTTCCAACAGAAAAGAAGAGAAAGATCACGGTGATAAGGGAATCTTACTTGGAAGCCCTATTGAAGACGGCAATAAGATAGTCATCATTGAAGATGTTACAACTGCCGGAACATCCATTAATGAAACCGTTCCTATCTTAAAAGCGCAGGGCAATGTAGATATCGTTGGACTTATAGTGTCTGTTGACAGAATGGAGAGAGGGCAGGGTGAGAAATCGGCACTTTCTGAGATTGAAGAGAAGTACGGTTTCAAGACTGCTGCAATTGTTACAATGGGTGAGGTTGTAGAGCATCTTTACAATAAGCCTTATAACGGTAAGGTTATAATCGATGATACGATCAAGGCTGCAATCGACGCTTATTATGAGCAGTACGGAGCAAGATAATGCAGGGAGCGGTAAGAAAGAGACGTGAGAAAGCAAAGTTTTCGGGAAGAACACATTCCACTCGCGGGATCATTTCATTCATTCTCGGAGTAATATCATTATCCGCTTTCTTGGGTTTGATTAATTATGCTTTTGTTTTAAAAGGTCAGGCTTCGGAATATGTCGGAAGCATAGGTATCTTTGTGTTTATGATTACTGCTGCGGGACTTATACTCGGAATCAAGGGGCTTCGAGAAGAAGATGTCTACAAGATGGCGCCGCTTATAGGCCTTATTTTAAATATACTGTCGGTATTGATACTGACGGCGGTATTCGTATGGGGAATGCTGCTTTAATGATATATAAAAGGAGAAAGAAATGAGTTTTAGAGACGATCAGAAAGAATCCAATGCCTTAATGGCTGAAAGAACCGAGCTTGTTACAAGCCGTATTAAGGAAATGCTTAATGAAGAGACGGTTGATGAGAAGTATGTACCGTTTTTCAAGAAGATGGCAGAGAAAATGCTTACGATTGAAGAGTATTTTGAGCTTCATTCAACAGGCAGGATAAGAGAACTTTCAATCAGCGAATTGAAAAAATGGAATGAGAGACTTTTCGCAGATAAGAGCGATAAGAACTATGAGACCTGTTACGGTAACCCTGAATATGCCGTTAAGGAATTCGGGGATATGGGACAGATTTTTGCCCATCTTTATTATGAGATTGATACATTAAGAGATGCAGTTGTTAACGATTTCAGAGAAGAGATAACAATTTTTGAAGAGCTTGTTGTTGAGATATACAATCGCTTCGAAGATGATGATGCTGATATCGATGGAATCAAATCTGTTATTAAGAGCTTTTACCATGATAACAGCGAGATTTTTTCGGAAATCCGTGCAAGAATTCTTTTTGATCCTGAAGTATCAAGAGCAAAGGATATCGTAAATGATGCAGATCTTAGCGATTTAAGATATCTTTATTGGTACGGCAAGAATGTTACGGAGAACGAGATTGAGACTGCAAAGTTCATTAACTCACTTTCCGAAGAAGAAGTGCGTGCAATGGCGCATACATATGTTAACGGTTTCCTTGTAGGATATGCTAAGATGAATCAGGATATTCATAAGAAATCAGAGGTTTCCGTATATTATAACTTGGGATTTGAGCGAATGATCAGATTCGCAATGGAAGAGTTTAAGAAGGAAGGAATTGAATGTGTCGTTCCGACAATGGCAATAGGAACCACATCGATTAACCGTCAGTATGATTTCGACCATAAGGATGACAGAGCACTTTACCTTGACAAGGCATATATGGAGAGAGCATTAGAGACACTTCGTCAGGCATATGAGAGTGTTAAAAAGTGCATGAACGGTTATGCAGGTCCTGCTGTAATAGAGACTTTCGGTGAAAAGGAATTCAATCCTAAGAACAAGAAGGAAGCTCTTCATTATGACGATAAGCAGAAGAAACTTGCCGTTTCATTTGCGGGTCAGCAGGCGCAGCTTAATACGGAATATATTAATCCTGAAGAGAGAAGCTTTACCATAATCGCTTATCCTATCCCGGAGATCGGCCCTAAGTTTAAGGAGATTTTTGCGGCTACGGTTAAGGTTAATACGTTGGATGCCGATCTTTACGAGAAGATTCAGCAGAAGCTTATAGATGTTCTTGATACCGCAGACCATGTTAAGGTAACGGGACGCAACGGTAACCATACAGACCTTACAATTAAGGTTGCAGAGATTAAAGACGGTGCAAAACAGACAGCATTTGAGAACTGCGTAGCGGATGTTAATATTCCTGTAGGTGAGGTATTTACATCACCTGTACTCGAGGGAACCAACGGTACATTACATGTTAAGGAAGTATATCTTAACGGCTTTAAGGTAGTTGACCTTGAGATTAAGCTCAAAGACGGAATGATTGAATCCTTCACATGCGGTAACAACGAGAAGGAAGAAGACAACAAGGAGCTTCTTAATCTTCTTGTTATGCATAATCATGAGACATTGCCTATCGGTGAATTTGCTATAGGTACCAACACCACTGCATACAAGATGGGTATCGATTATGATGTACAGGCACAGCTCCCGATTCTTATTTCCGAGAAGACAGGCCCGCACTTTGCAATGGGCGACACTTGCTTCTCCCGTGAAGAAGAGGTTGAGACCAAGAATCCTGACGGAAAAGTTATGATTGCCAAGGAGAATTCCGTTTCTGCGTTACGCAAGGAAGATCCTGATAAGGCATACATGAACTGCCATACGGATATTACAATACCGTATAATGAGCTTGATATGATAACTGTTGTTCGCAGAGACGGCAGCGAGGTTAACTTGATCGAAGGCGGGTACTTCGTACTTCCGGGTACCGAAGAGCTTAACAAGCCTTTAAACGAATTATATGGAACCAACAAATAGAATATGGGATTTTTAAGGAGGATTGACATGGCAAAGGTAAGTATCATCATGGGAAGTGATTCCGACCTTCAGGTTATGAAGAAGGCTGCGGATGTCCTTGAAAACTTTGGAGTCTCTTATGAGATGACTATTATTTCCGCTCACAGAGAACCGGACTTACTGGTTGAATATATGAGAGATGCGGAGAAGAACGGAACCAAGGTTGTAATAGCAGGTGCGGGAAAAGCGGCAGCACTTCCGGGTATGTGTGCGGCTCTTTGCAATATTCCGGTTATAGGTATACCGATGAAGACATCGGACCTTGGCGGAGTCGATTCTCTTTATTCTATTGTACAGATGCCTACAGGAGTACCTGTTGCAACGGTTGCAATTAACGGTGCTGCCAATGCGGGTCTTCTTGCGGTAAAAATGCTTGCAATTGCGGATTCCGAGCTTTTAGCGAAGCTTAAGGATTATGCCGACAAGCAGGCAGACGATGTTATGAAGAAAGATGCAGAGCTTCAGGAACTGGGAGCAAGTGCATACATTGATAAATACTTAAAATAGGATTGATGGAGGAAAGAAAATGTTGGATTACAAGTCATCCGGAGTTGATATTGAAGCCGGCTACAAGTCGGTGGAACTTATGAAGGAGCATGTAAAAAAGACTATGAGAGAAGAGGTTTTGGGTGGAATCGGTGGATTCTCCGGAGCTTTTTCTATGAAGAAGATTAAGGATATGGAAGATCCGGTGTTGCTTTCCGGTACTGACGGATGCGGAACTAAGGTTAAGCTTTGCTTCATCATGGATAAGCATGATACGATAGGTATCGATGCAGTTGCAATGTGCGTTAACGATATCGCTTGTGCGGGCGGAGAGCCTTTATTCTTCCTTGATTATATTGCGTGCGGCAAGAACTATCCTGAGAAAATCGCTGCAATCGTTAAGGGTGTTGCGGACGGATGTATTCAGTCCGAATGTGCTCTTGTAGGCGGTGAGACAGCCGAGCATCCGGGATTAATGCCTGAAGATGAGTATGACTTGGCAGGATTTTCCGTTGGCGTGTGCGACAGAAAAGACTTAATCGACGGTTCTACATTAAAGAACGGCGATGTTCTTATCGGTATGGCTTCAACCGGTGTTCACAGCAATGGTTTTTCATTGGTCAGAAAAGTATTTGATATGACAAAAGAGTCACTCGATACATATTATGACGAATTGGGTAAGACACTCGGTGAGGCACTTCTTGCTCCGACAAGAATCTATGTTAAGGCTTTAAAGAGCATTAAGAATGCGGGTGTTAAAGTTAAAGCTTGTTCACATATTACAGGCGGCGGTTTCTATGAGAACATTCCGCGTATGCTTCCTGAAGGAAAAAGAGCAATTGTAGAGAAGAATTCGTATGAAGTTCCGGCAATCTTTAAGCTTATGCAGAAGAAGGGAAATATCGAAGATCAGATGATGTACAATACATTTAATATGGGTCTTGGTATGGTTATCGCCGTAGATCCTGCTGATGTAGATAAGACAATGGAAGCAATCAGGAAGACCGGTGATACGCCTTACGTTGTGGGACATATTGAAGACGGTGAAAAGGGAGTAACCTTATGTTAAAGATAGCCGTATTGGTGTCGGGCGGCGGAACCAACTTGCAGGCCATAATCGATGCCATAGGAAGCGGAAAGATAACGAATACGAAGATTGAATTCGTATTCAGTAATAATAAAAATGCGTATGCCCTGACACGCGCAATGAACGCGGGAATTCCTACGGTTTCGCTAAGCCGTAAGGATTACGATTCGGTTGAAAGCTATGACAAAGCGATGCTTTCCGAGTTTAAAAAGCGCGATATCGAGTTAATCGTACTTGCAGGATTCTTGCATAATCTTTCGCCGGAATTTACGGAAGAGTACAAGGGAAGAATTATTAATATACATCCTTCGCTTATTCCTTCGTTTTGCGGTAAGGGATTTTACGGACTTCATGTTCATGAAGCAGCACTTGAAAAGGGTGTTAAAGTAACCGGCGCAACGGTTCACTTTGTCGATGCGGGAATCGACACGGGACGTATTATTACTCAAAAGGCGGTCTATGTTGAAGAGGGTGATACGCCTGAGACATTACAGAGAAGGGTAATGGAGAATGCAGAATGGATAATCTTACCCGAAGCGATCAATAAGATTGCCGCAGGCGAGATAAGAATAGGAGAATAGGAATCAATGAAGGTTTTGATTGTCGGAAGCGGTGGCAGAGAGCATGCCATTGCATTGGCTGTAAGTAAGTCGAAGAAGGTTGATAAGATATATTGTGCACCGGGTAATGCGGGAATCGGTACAATAGCGGAGCTTGTTCCGATAAAGGCTATGGAATTCGAGGCATTGGCAGACTTTGCCGAGAAGGAAAAAATAGATCTTGCAATAATCGGTATGGACGATCCGCTTGTGGGCGGTATCGTTGATGTATTTAATGCGCGTTCACTTCGAGTATTCGGACCTACGAAGGCTGCGGCAATTCTTGAAGGAAGCAAGGCTTTCTCTAAGGACCTTATGAAGAAGTACAATATTCCGACAGCGGCATACGAGACATTCGATAATGCCGATGCTGCCGTTTCATATCTTAAAAGCGCCAAGATGCCTATAGTACTTAAGGCGGACGGTCTTGCACTCGGCAAGGGTGTACTTATCTGCAATACATTGGATGAAGCGCTTGACGGTGTGAAAGAAATAATGCTTGATAAAAAGTTCGGCACAGCCGGTGCGCGTCTTGTTGTGGAAGAGTTTATGACAGGCCGCGAGGTTTCTGTTCTTTCATACTGCGACGGTACAACAATTAAGACTATGACTTCCGCACAGGATCATAAGAGAGCCGAGGACGGAGATAAAGGCCTTAATACAGGCGGTATGGGAACTTTTTCACCGAGCCCGTTCTATACAGAAGAGATTGATAAGATATGCATGGAGAAGATATATAAGCCTACAGTTGATGCAATGAAAAAAGAAGGCAGAGAGTTTAAGGGTATAATATTCTTCGGCCTTATGTTAACTTCTGACGGTCCTAAGGTATTGGAATATAATGCGAGATTCGGTGATCCTGAGACACAGGTTGTATTGCCGCGTATGAAGAATGACATCATAGAAGTTATGGAAGCTTGTATTGACGGTACTTTAGATAAGATTGACCTTGAGTTTGAGAATAATGCGGCAGTATGTGTTGTTCTTGCATCAAAAGGTTATCCTGTTTCATATGAAAAAGGTTTTGAAATCAAGGGATTAGAGAAATTTGAAGGAAAGAATGACATGTTCTGTTTCCATGCCGGAACCGCTTTAAAAGACGGAAAGTTCGTTACAAACGGCGGACGAGTGCTCGGTGTTACTGCAACGGCTCCTACATTAAAAGAGGCAAGAGCCAAGGCTTACGAAGCAACCAAGCTTGTCGAGTTTGACAATAAATATATGAGAAACGATATCGGTCAGGCGTTCATGGAGTAAGTGAATTATGACATATAAGAAACACACTTGTAATATTTGTAATTTTTGTGTTAAAATGGAGTGTGGGATTTATTTTAGGCGTTCTTCTTTGACTTTCCCGATAGTACGGGAGGTTTTAAGATGGAGCGAAAATTTTGTATTATATTTATAGTTATTGCGCTTATTATGCTAAGTTCCTGCGGTAAGTCGGAGGCTACGATTAATGAAGCGTATATTATGACGGATTCTTCGGATAATGAGCTTTTATACGAAGATAGGGATACGGTGGTTGCACAGATTGACGGTGCGGTTAATGCTCCCGGGGTATATGAGATTCCGGCGGGACTCAGGGTCAGGGATCTTGTAGAGGCAGCAGGCGGAATGCGAGATGATGCGGCACTCGAAAGCATTAATCTTGCGGAAATCTTAACCGATGGTATGAGATATCACATATTGACAATTGAAGAATACGAGGCGACTAAGTCGGGTTCTTCTGCGAAAGTTAATATCAATACCGCAACGCTTGAGCAGCTTATGACTCTTGCCGGAATAGGGGAATCCAAGGCGAGAAGTATTATAGAATACAGAGAGAAGAACGGGACTTTTAAGTCGGTTGAGGATCTTCTCAAAGTTTCGGGGATTAAAAGGGGAACACTTGATAAAATATTAGCCGATATAACTGTTTGATGAGAGGCGAAGAAATGTCGAAGAGAGTTCTTGTAGTTGATGACGAGAAGTTAATAGTTAAAGGAATTAAGTTCAGTCTTGAACAGGACGGAATGGACGTCGATTGCGCATATGACGGCGAAGAAGCACTTGATCTTGCGAAGAACAATTCGTACGATATGGTATTGCTTGACGTTATGTTGCCTAAGATGGACGGTTTCGAAGTATGCCGCTCCATTAGAGAGTTCTCCGATATGCCGATTGTTATGCTTACCGCTAAGGGTGATGATATGGATAAGATATTGGGCCTTGAGTATGGTTGCGATGATTATATTACCAAGCCTTTCAACATCCTTGAAGTAAAAGCGCGTATCAAAGCAATCATGAGAAGAACTTCTTCTGTTAAGCCTAAGGAAGAAGACCCTTCTGTTATAGAGTCCGGCGACCTTAAGCTTGACTGCGATTCGAGACAGTTATTTGTTCTCGGCAAGGCAGTTAACTTAACGGCCAAGGAATTTGACCTTTTGGAGCTTTTGGTTAAGCATCCTAACAAGGTTTATTCACGAGAGAAATTACTTGAGCTTATCTGGGGACAGGATTACCCGGGTGATGAGCGAACGGTTGATGTTCATGTAAGGCGTCTTCGTGAGAAGATCGAGCCTAATGCGAGCGAACCGAAGTATGTCCATACCAAGTGGGGAGTCGGATATTATTACGCATAAGTTCAAGGAATAATTATGTCAGGTAAGTTTTCTCTTAGAAGATTAAGAAGTATCAAGCTTAAGATTTTCATATTACTCATTGTCTTTTCTATTGTACCGCTTGTAATCTTACGGTACGGTATTCTTATGAACTTCATCAATCATGAGATTGATACCAAGACAATTGAGATCACGTCACAGTCAAAGTTGCTTGCGACGCATATTGCGTCCACAGGTTACCTTGACGATCCGACATCGGAAGTAATCAATGCCGAATTATCACAGTTATCCAATCTATACGGCGGTCGAGTTATGATCGTCGATAAATCGTATACGATTATTAAGGATATTTACCAGATGGATGAAGGCAAGGTAATTACATCCAGGGCCGTAGTAGAGAGTTTCGACGGTGTTGTTAATTCCTTCTACGATCCTGAATATATGTATATAGGTCTTACTGTTCCGATCATTGATATTGAGACATCAAAGCCTTACGGTGTATTGATAGTTAACGTGTCTTCGGAAAGTACGATGGAAGATAGGGATTACTACGCGGCACAGGCAGATCTTATCATGATAATAGTGATTATCGTTGACTTTTGTCTTGCGCTTTTCTTCTCGCAGCTTCTTGTATATCCTATTAATAAGCTTCGCCGTAAGTTGAATGAGAGACGGCACGGTATCATTGACGAGGAGCTTCATGTTACCGGAAGTTATGAGACTGAGGTCTTATGCGAAGAGATTAACGGTGTGTTCAAGAATATGAAGACACTTGATGAATCAAGACAGGAGTTCGTATCCAACGTGTCTCATGAACTTAAGACACCTATCACTTCCATGAAGGTTTTGGCGGATTCGCTTCTTGCGGATGAGAATACGCCTGCCGAATTATATCGTGAATTTATGCAGGATATTGCACAGGAAATCGACAGAGAAAGCCAGATAATCAACGATCTTCTTTCGCTTGTTAAAATGGATAAGCAGAATCCTGAGCTTAATATCAAGCAGGTTAATATCAACGAATTGCTCGAAGTAATACTTAAACGTATTAAGCCTATAGCTGAGAAGGCTGATGTAGATCTTATTCTTGAGAGTTTTCGCCCTGTTACGGCAGATATTGATGAGGTTAAGATGTCACTTGCGATATCAAACCTTGTTGAAAATGCAGTTAAGTATAACAAAGAAGGCGGTTTTGTGAAGGTTACCTTAAATGCCGATCATCAGTACTTCTATCTTACGGTAGAAGATAACGGTATGGGTATTCCTGAAGATTCGCTTGATCACGTATTTGAGCGTTTCTATCGTGTAGATAAGTCACATTCGAGAGAAATCGGTGGTACGGGTCTTGGACTTGCAATCACCAAGAGCTCGATCGTAATGCATAAGGGCGCAATCAAGGTTGCGTCTACACTTGGTGAGGGAACGACGTTTTCTGTTCGCGTTCCTTTAATTTACATAGCCTAAAAGGAGGTGCTGTCGATGAAGAGATTATTTAATAAGTTCATATGCATGTTGATGGCATCTGTTGTTTTACTTACGTTTACTGCTTGCGAAAAAGAGATGGTAAGCAATAAAACTGAGAAATACGAAGGCGGTTACAGACTTTATTATATTAGAGATGATGAGTCGGAAATCGTCCCTGTAGATTATCTGCCGACAAAACGTAAGACTGCGTCACTTGTCGAGGAGTTCTTAGAGAAGCTGGCGGTTACGCCAAGTGAGGATAATCTTGTAGAGACCATTCCGTCATATGTCTTTTTACAGAAGTATTCTCTTGAGAAAAAGCAGCTTACTTTATATTTCAGTGAATTATATTCCAATATGTCCGTAGGCCGTGAGGTACTGACGCGTGCGGCAATTGTGCGTACGCTTACGCAGATTCAGGGTGTCGAGTGCGTATATTTCTATGTCTCGGATAAGCCGCTTAAAGATGCTGCAGGAAGATTCGTCGGAATGATGACAGCGGACAGTTTCGTGGAGAATGTCGGAAGACAGATCAGTACCATTTCTCCGCAGAATATAACCTTGTATGTTCCGACGGAAGACGGCCTTAATTTGATCAAGATTACCAAGAAGGTATATGCAAGTAATACGTATTCTGCAGAAAAGCTTATAATTACCCATCTTATGGAGCAGGATGAAAAGTATAAGTCGGTAATAGCACAGGGAACGAAGCTTATAAGCGTATCGACGATGGATGGTGTGTGCTTTGTAAACTTTGACAGCGGTTTTTTGGCGCAGGATTATATGCTGAGCGAGGAAGTTATCATCTATGCGATAGTTAATTCGCTCTGCGAGCTTCCAAACATTAACAAAGTTCAGATATCCGTTAACGGCGATACGGATTTTGTATATCGAGATGAGATGACATTGCAGGAATTATACGAGAGAAACTTGGATCTCGTGGTTGATGAGAACAGTAAGGAAGGTGAGTAGTTGAAAAGACCGCTTATTGCGGTCGCGCTTTTCTGCCTGGTGCTTACGATTATTAGGCTCCTTTTCTTTCCGGATAATGACGGTAAGGTTAAGGAGCTTTTATCATCTTATGTTGAAGATAAAAGTGCAATTACCTGTACGGGCAGGATTAAAGAAGTGCGGCTAAGTGACGATAGCGTAAGGTATTACGTTACGGGTGTCAGTTCAGAGCTTTCGGGCTCGAGAGTAAAGTTCGATTCCGGACTTGTGATTTCCTTTTTTAAAAATGAATATGATAATGCCTATAACGATGAGCTTATTCCCGGTACAAGAGTAAGTTTTACGGGCATACCGCGCTTTTTTGAAGGCGCAGCAAATGACGGCGGATATGATGAAGCGCGTGACATGTACGCTAAGGGGATGGCTGCAAAGATTACGGACGGAAGAATAACCGTTATTAAGAAAGCTTCGTATTTACGTCGGAAGTTGTGGAGCATTCGTCGAAAGGTAGCGGCATTTTATAAGATAGCCTTAGATAATAAAAGCGCCGGGGTCTTAGCCGCCGTCTGTCTTGGGGAAAAGGTGGGGCTTTCGACAGAACTGCGTGACGATTACGGAAGGGCGGGAATGAGTCATGTTCTTGCTATATCGGGATTGCATATATCTATTTTCGGGGTATGTGTATATGAATTCCTAAGGAGGCGAGGAATTTCATTTACTGCATCAGCACTTATCGCAGTTATATCGGTTTTATTATTCGTGACAATGACGGGACTTACGGTATCATCCTTACGGGCTGTCATAATGTTCATTATCTCAATGGGGGCAAATGTCCTGGGCAGAAAATATGACGGATTAAATGCATCGTTTCTTTCATTTTGCATAATTATTTTGTTGAATCCGCGATACATGCTGCAAGTGGGATTCATGTATTCGTTTGGTGCGGTACTTGCAATATATCTTTCAAGTGAACTGACAGATCGAAAATATAGGCGAATTAATCCGATCTTAAGGATGTTTTTTTCGTCTTTATCCGTGTGTATGCTGACATTTCCGATTACTGCATATTTTAGCTATGAAGTGCCGACATATACGGTTTTTCTAAATCTGTTAATAATACCTCTTGTAACACCATTACTTATATCGGGTGTGCTTGCCGGGCTTATGTCTTATATCTCATACGGACTTGCCGGACTCGTGCTTATTCCGGCTAAACTCATTCTTAAGTTTTTTAATTTTATTGCATCATATTACGGAAGAATTCCGGGTTCATCAATAGTTATAGGAAGACCGCCGATTTCCCTTGTGTTTGCGTATTTTATCGGAATTGTCGTGATTTATTTTGCGGTGAAGAGGCATTGGCAGTTTGGGCTTGGAATTATCGGTCTGATTATTATGCTCATAATACCTAATCGCATATATCATGACTCTGTAACCTTTCTTGATGTAGGGCAGGGTGACGGAATTTATGTTGAAACAGCAGGCAGGTACAGAATAATGATAGATGGGGGAAGCTCAAGCAGGAATAATGTTGGTGAGAATGTATTACAACCATATCTTGCTTACAACGGACGAACGGGAATAGATATGTGGTTTGTCTCTCATTATGATAAAGACCATATCTCGGGGTTGATTGAATTACTTGCTGCAAGATATAGTATAAATGCAATTTTTCTTGCAAAAAACGATGAGAGTGAAAACTACCGGGAAATCCTGCGATTGGCTGCACTTAATAGGACTAAAGTCTATGAGATACAGTCACTTACCGAAGTTAAGATTGGCAAAGACAGAATTCTTATTATGCCTGTTAACGGAGAGGATGCAAACAACAGGGGAATTATTGTTCGTATGGATTATGAAAGAACAGGGCTCGACGCTGTGTTTGCAGGAGATATTTCCTCTGAAACCGAAATTTTATTATCTAAAACAAGGAATGGATGCGAAATATTTTCGGGAGTTGATATATATAAGGCAATTCACCACGGTTCGAAAAATTCCAACTCGGAAGAAATTCTTTCACTTTCGGCTCCCAAAACAATCGTTATCTCTTGCGGAAGAAACAACCGATACGGGCATCCTCATAAGGAGGCATTGGAACGTATGGAACATTATACGGCAGATATACGGATTACAACTTCGGGGCAGGTCAAGATATCGCGGTAGCGCATTGAAAAAGAGCCTTAATTTCCTTATAATATATTAAGAAACGAAATCCTATCGAAAGGCTGCGCATACTATGGGAAACGAAAGAAAAATGTCATTTTGGGATGCCTGGCGGGTAAAAAGAGAAGCCAAAAAAGAAGAAAAGCGCTTAAAGAAGTTAGTCGGAATCGATGAGGAATATACCTCTAAGGTAAAGAGTGATTCCGAGAAGCTTCTTTCACGTCAGATAGAAGAAGACTTAAAGAATATACCTGTTGACGAGCTTTCGAAAGCCAAAGAAGGTATTCGCGTTCAGGCATTAAAAGATGCCGGGATCAAGAATATCTATCAGCTTAAGAATATGTCATATTCACGCATTAATTCCATAAAAGGTGTCGGTGAAGTGTCAGCTAAGGCAATCGTTAAGAATGTCAGGCTTATAGAGCAGAGCGCAGTAAGTAATGCCACGGTGAGAATTAACGCGGATAAGCCGTCACGTCATGATGAGCAGCTTGTAACGGATCTGTATAAGCTTCGTAAGACCAAGAGCATCAGTAATGATGCGGAGCGACTCTACGAAGAAAACCACGGCGAAATTAAGGACTTGATCAAGAAATCCAAGCCCGCAAGAAACTTTATCTCATGGTCTCTTGCGTCGAAGGAAAAGCGCGAAATTGCGGTTCAGAGTTTAGATGCGTTAAAGAGTAAGATAGAAGCCGATTATTCGGATAATATCAATGAATTATACCTTCGGAAGAAAGAAGAGTTAAAAGCTAAGCATGAAGAAATCTGGCGCGATTACAGAGGTAATGCGGCAGGTTATCTTACGACGTTGGAGCGGGTCAAGGATAAGAAGGCTTCCGAAGAAGAATTAAAGCATACCGAAGAAGTTGCGATTAAGAATGGTTTACCTGAAGAACTTGCAGTTGCAATCGGTAACCTTCCGGTTGACTTTAAAGGCCTTAAGATAGAACTTCGTCGTTATCAGGAATACGGCGTTAAATATATCATTAATCAGGGCGCGGTTTTACTGGGCGATGAGATGGGCTTAGGTAAGACGGCGGAAGCAATAGGTGCAATGGTAGCTCTTCATAATACCGGCGCAACCCACTTTCTTGTAGTCTGCCCTGCAAGTGTTCTTGTTAACTGGATTCGTGAGGTTGAGAAGTTCTCATCACTTATGACACATAAGCTTCATGGTAAGACACTTGAATCGGCATACGAAGCATGGCTTAATGAAGGTGGTGTTGCGGTTACTACATATGAGACACTCGATAAAATCGAGCTTCCCGATGAATTCACTTATTCGATGCTTGTTGTCGATGAAGCGCATTATGTCAAGAACCCTAAGGCAGAGAGAACACAGAACCTTCTTTACGTAAGACAGCGTACCGACAGAGTGCTTTTTATGACGGGTACTCCTATAGAGAACAATGTAGAAGAAATGTGCTTCCTTATAGGATGCCTGCAACCTGAAGTTGCTAAAACCGTGTACGGCAGTACATCGCTTGCCATGGCACCTGATTTCAGACGTAAGGTTTCGACTGTATACTTCAGAAGAACCAGAGAGGATGTATTGAACGAACTTCCTGAGAAGGTTGAGAACGAAGAATGGCTTGAACTTACCAAGGCTGAGAAGGATCTATATAAGACATTCGTTGATGATGAAGGTTACAGTAAGCAGCGCCAGGTATCATGGCTTATCGAGAATCCGGCCGAATCCTGTAAGGGCCGCCGTCTGCTTGAGATAGTTGAAGAATATACCGAGAATAACAGAAAGATTCTTATCTTCTCGTTCTTTATCAATACAATAGAGAAGGTTATTAAGATGTGCAGTGATTATAAGGTATTCGGTCCTATTAACGGAAGTATCAGTACCGACAAGAGACAGGCAGTAATCGATGAATTCACTGCATATGAAGGCCCGGCAATCCTGGTTTCTCAGATCCAGGCAGGCGGTACGGGATTAAATATTCAGGCTGCATCTGTTATAATATTCTGTGAGCCGCAGCTTAAGCCTTCGCTTGAGACGCAGGCTATTGCCAGAGCTTTTAGAATGGGACAGGTCAATACGGTTATGGTGCATAGGTTATTGTGCCAGGATACCGTAGATGAGCAGATAGTTCTTATGCTTGAGAACAAGCAGGAAATTTTTGATGAGTTTGCAGACAAGTCGGAAAGCGGTAAGGAAAGTGTATCAGAAAGTCAAACCAATTGAGTGCACAAGGGTAATTCCCGATCTTATTAAGAATAATGAGATTAAAAACGCCTACCTTCTATATGGAGAAGAGGCTTATCTGGTGCGCCAGAACGAGCATAAGCTCGTGTCATTCCTTATGCCGGATATGGATTCGATGAATTATAACCTGTATGAAGGCAATAAGATTGATATAGAGGCAGTTACCGATCTTGCTGATACAATGCCGTTTTTTAAGGACTACCGTGTGATAGTTATTGAAAATTCGGGGCTTTTTAGTAAGGGCGGCGAAAGACTTGCCGAGTACATTAAGAAAATGCCCGATACGGTTAAATTTATCTTCGTAGAGGACAATGTGGATGCAAGGACGGCGCTTTTCAAGGCTGTTAAGGAGGCGGGCGTCGTTGTTGAATATGTGCGACAGGAAGAAGAGACGCTTATGACCTGGATTAAAGGTCGCATTGTTAAGGAAGGTAAGTCGGTTCAGAACAGCGTCGTTAATTTCTTCGTTAAGCGCGTAGGCGACGATATGCTGCTTTTATCCAACGAGCTTGAAAAGCTCATCACCTATTGTCTTGATAAGCCTGAGATAACGGTTGATGACGTTAAGGCAGTAACCAACGTAACTTTAGAAGACAGAGTTTTTGATATGATAGAGGCGGTATCGAAAAAAGACCGTAAGACAACTATGATGCTCTACCACGATCTTCTTGAACTTAAGGAGCCGCCGGTTAAAATCTTAGCGCTTTTACAGGCGGAGTTTAAGAGAATGGTTATAATTAAGGAACAGCTTGACCATGGAAGGTACGGTAATCAGATTGCGGATGCAACCGGCATCAAAGAATTTGTTGTTAAAAAGCGCATGCCGATAGTTTCAAAATACGATAGGAAGGAACTGATCGACATTTTCGGACGCCTTATTGAAGCCGATGAAGCCTATAAAAGCGGAAACATTTCGGATACGATGGCGGTGGAGACGGTGCTTTTTGAGATTACCGAACCAAAGAAAAGATAAAAATAATAGATTTTTGGTTGACAACTGTAAATAAAAGATATATGATACTTGAGTATGTTTACATTGAATCGTCCGTGTCCGGCTTTGATGTAACACTTTTATTATCGATTGAGATGGAGGTGTAATAAGTTGGCAAATATCAAATCTGCAAAGAAGAGAATCCTCGTAGCTAACGAGAGAAATGCAAGAAATAAGGCAGCTAAGTCTAAGGTTAAGACATATGTTAAGAAGGTAGAAGCAGCTATCGAGTCAGGTGACAAGAAGGTTGCTAACGACGCTTTACTTGCAGCTATTTCTGAGATTGACAAGGCTACAAAGAAGGGTATTTATCATAAAAATACTTCAGCTAGAAAAGTATCACGTTTAACACTTGCTGTTAACAAGATGAACTAATAGCATATAAGAAGACTTTAAAAGACCACTACCGTCATGGTGGTCTTTTTTTATTGCTTTCGTTTTGAAAATAACAGGTTTTGTGTTATAATAACTCCATACTGTTTTTATGGAAGATGAGGAATAATTATGGCAATTGACCAGAGCAGGATCAGGAATTTCTGCATAATCGCACATATCGATCATGGCAAATCCACCCTGGCCGACAGAATAATAGAAAAGACAGGACTTCTTACGAGTCGTGAGATGCAGGCGCAGGTCCTTGATAATATGGATCTTGAGCGTGAACGCGGAATTACAATTAAGTCGCAGGCAGTCCGTATCATATATAATGCCAACGATGGCAATGAGTATATCTTTAATCTTATAGATACACCGGGTCATGTAGATTTTAACTACGAGGTATCACGTTCACTTGCTGCATGTGATGGTGCGATTCTTGTAGTCGACGCAGCTCAGGGCGTTGAAGCGCAGACACTTGCCAACGTATACCTTGCGCTTGATCATGACCTTGACGTTATGCCGGTTATCAATAAGATCGACTTGCCTTCTGCGGATCCGGATAAGGTAGTGGAAGAGATTGAAGACATAATAGGTATCGAGGCACAGGATGCACCTCGCATCTCCGCCAAGACAGGCCTCAACATAGAAGAGGTTTTAGAGCAGATTGTAACGAAGATTCCGGCGCCGACAGGTGATAAGGATGCTCCGCTAAAAGCTCTTATATTCGACTCTCTCTATGATTCTTATAAGGGTGTTATCGTATTCTGCCGTATTATGGAAGGTACGATTAAGCCGGGTATGCGTATGCGTATGATGGCAACGGGGGCTGAAGCTGACGTTGTTGAAGTGGGCTACTTCGGTGCGGGACAGTTTATCGCATGCGATGAATTACCTGCGGGTATGGTAGGCTATGTAACTGCTTCTATCAAGAATGTTAAGGATACAAGAGTCGGAGATACAATTACCGACGCGAAGAACCCTTGCGCTGAGGCATTGCCGGGCTACAAGAAGGTTCAGCCGATGGTATACTGCGGTATGTACCCTGCGGATGCGGCAAAGTACGGCGATTTAAGAGATGCATTGGAAAAATTGCAGCTTAATGATGCTTCGCTTTTCTTTGAGCCTGAGACTTCAATAGCATTGGGATTTGGTTTTAGATGCGGTTTCTTGGGATTACTTCATTTAGAGATTATTCAGGAGCGCTTAGAGAGAGAATATAATCTCGATCTTGTAACGACAGCTCCGGGTGTAGTATATAAAGTACATAAATTCGGCGGTGAAGTAATAGAGCTTACCAATCCGTCCAATCTTCCGGACCCTTCCGAGATTGAATATATGGAAGAGCCTATTGTTAATGCGGAAGTTATGGTTAGTTCCGAGTATGTCGGAGCAATCATGGATCTTTGTCAGGAGCGCCGCGGTAAATATATTTCAATGGAATATATAGAACAGACGAGAGCGCTTCTTAAGTACGAATTACCATTAAACGAGATAATTTACGATTTCTTTGATGCTTTAAAATCCCGTTCAAGAGGTTATGCTTCATTTGATTACGAGATCAAGGGTTACGAGAAATCAGACCTTGTTAAGCTTGATATCCTTGTTAATAAGGAAGAAGTTGACGCTTTATCATTTATCGTATTTGCGGGAACCGCATACGAGAGAGGCAGAAAGATGTGTGAAAAGCTCAAGGAAGAAATTCCTCGTCATCTTTTTGAGATTCCGATCCAGGCAGCAATCGGAAGCAAGGTAATAGCGCGTGAGACCGTTAAGGCTATGCGTAAGGACGTTCTTGCAAAGTGCTACGGCGGTGATATCACCAGAAAGAGAAAGCTTCTTGATAAGCAGAAAGAAGGAAAGAAGAGAATGCGTCAGGTCGGTAACGTAGAGATACCACAGGAAGCATTCATGAGCGTATTGAAGCTCGATGAAGAGTAGAACTTTTTTTACAACATAGTAACTAGTTAATTAAGGCATTTATAAGGAGGGATATTGTATGGCTGATGGTAAAGTTTCGACTGAAGTTTACATACATATCCCTTTTTGCGTTAAAAAGTGCGCATATTGTGACTTTTTGTCCTTTGCGGGTAATGAAGATTTAAAGCATAGATATGTAAGTGCACTTATCTATGAGATAGACCACAGAGTCTATCGCCCCAAGATAGATGAGGTTACAAGCGTTTTTATCGGAGGGGGAACTCCTTCAATATTGCAGATGGACGAGCTTGACAGAATAATTCATGCGCTTCGTCGCCGTTACAGCATTCTTCCGAGGGCGGAGATTACGATTGAAGTTAATCCGGGAACGGTTGATTATAAGTCTTTAAAGCATATGCATGAGCTTGGGATCAATCGCCTCAGTATCGGATTACAGTCAACCAATAACGAAGAACTTAAGCTCCTCGGCAGAATTCACAGTTACGAGGAATTTCTTGCAACTTATGATGCCGCAAGGGAAGCGGGTTTTACCAATATCAATATTGATATAATCGGTGCGCTCCCGACACAAAAGCCGGCTGCATGGCGAGAGACCGTGACCAAGGTCGCAGAGCTTAAGCCTGAGCATATATCCGCCTACAGCCTTATAATCGAAGAAGGCACGCGCTTTTATTCATTGTACGGTGAGGATGAAGCAAGAAGGCAGCGTGGTGAGAAGCCGCTTGCACTTCCGACAGAAGAAGAAGAGCGCGAGATGGACAGGATTACCAAGGAAGTACTTGAATCATACGGATACCATCGCTACGAGATTTCAAACTATGCGAAAGAAGGCTTTGAGTGCGAGCATAATAAAGGATATTGGACGAGAAAGAATTATATCGGATTCGGAATAGGCGCTGCGGGAATGCTTGAAGGCGTTCGTTACCAGAACGGTAAGGATATAATGCATTACATCGATGAAGGCCCTGATATCAGTGAGCAGATGCTGACCAGAAAAGACGAAGTCGAAGAGTACATGTTTCTTGGACTTCGTATGGATAAGGGTGTCACGATGAGCGAGTTTCAGCGACTTTTTAATATTCCGTTCCGCGATGTGTACGGAGAAACTACGGACAGCCTTGAACGCGACGGACTAATCGAAGTTAACGGAGACAGTATTAGGCTTACGGAATACGGAAGAGATGTCAGCAATTACGTATTGTCGGAGTATATTATAGGATAAAAGCTCTAACGGGCAGTTATATAGATTCATATAAAGGAGGCTTAGGAAAAAGTGAAAAAGATTGAGATTACAGACATTTTGAAGTACAGGTTTTTGTCCGGCGTAAGGTATTCGCCTAATGAGAAAGCTGCGGCATTTATTTTAAAATATGCCGACGAGAAGAAGAATAATTACAGAAGCTTTATTTACGTTGTGGAGAACCGCAAAGTAAGACAGCTTACAGCGTTAGGACAGGAAGCTAACTTCTTCTTTGAAGACGATGAGAATATCCTTTTTACAGCTGTAAGAAGTGATGAAGAGAAGGAAAGTGCCAAGGGCGGCAGTATGGAGACGGTTTTCTACCGTATCAACATTCACGGTGGTGAAGCAGTGAAAGCATTTACCCTTCCGTTATCTTGCAGCATCTTAGACAGAATCGATAAGACTCGCCTTTTGATCTCAGGTAATTTTGATATCGATTATCCTGATTATTATAAGATGCCTGATAAGAAGCGCAAGGAAGTTGAGGCGAAAATAAAAGAAGAGAAAGATTATCAGGTTCTGACCGAGACACCGTTTTATTATAACGGTGCGGGATATGTTAATAAGAAGCGTTCCGGACTCTTTATATATGATATGAAGAGTAAAAAACTTGAACGTATAACGGATGATAAGTTTGACCTTTATGATTCGCTTATTCTTAACGGAAAGATATATTATATCGGCGGCTCCTTTACGGTTGTACGCCCTCGTTATCCGCAGTTATATAGATTCGATATTAAGACAGGTAAGACGGCTTGTCTTAACTTCGGTGAAGATGTAAGACTCGACGGAGTTACAAGTATTGATAATAAGCTTATTATCTCGGGATGTGATGAAAAGAAGCACGGACTTAATCAGGACGATGCATTCTATACAATTGATGAATCCACGGGTAAGCTTAAGAAGTTCTTTGATCCTGATATAAGCTTATATAATTCTGTAGGTACCGATTGTGCGCTTGGAGGCGGAAGGCAGCATGTTCCGGGTAAGAAGCTCTACTATATTTCAACAAGACGTAATGCTTCAGAGCTTTTCTCCCTTGATCATAGCGCAAAGGAGGAGGCACTTACCAATTTCGGCGGTGCAATAAATTCCTTCGATGTAACGAAGAACGGTAAGGAAATTCTTTTTACGGGATTTATTGGACAGGAACTCGGAGAATTGTACTTATTAAAAAACGGAAAAGTAACAAAGCTTACTCATTTTAATGATAGTATGCTTAAGGGAAGATACGTAGGAGTTCCGGAGAAGATTACTATAGATTCGGAAGGATTTGATATAGATGGATGGGTGATTAAGCCTATTGACTATAATCCTAAGAAGAAGTATCCTGCTATATTGGAAGTACACGGTGGACCGAAGACCGTATATGGCGAGACTTTTCATCATGAGATGCAAATGTTTGCATCCGAAGGATATTTCGTATTCTTCTGTAATCCTGTGGGGTCGGACGGCAGAGGCGGTAAGTTCGCTGATATCAGAGGACATTACGGCGACCACGATTACAAGAACATAATGGACTTTACGGATGCGGTATTAAAGAAGTATCCGCAGATAGATCAAAAGCGCATCGGTGTTACAGGCGGAAGCTACGGCGGTTTTATGACGAACTGGATTGTAGGACACACCAACAGATTCGCGTGTGCGGCAACACAAAGATCTATATCCAATTGGATTTCGTTCCATGGGGTATCCGATATCGGACCGACTTTCGCAAAAGACCAGACCCAGGGCGATATTGAAGGCAAGATTAAGAAGTTCTGGGAGCAGTCGCCGCTTAAGTATGCAAGTGAGGTTAAGACGCCGCTTTTATTCATCCATTCGGATGAAGATTATAGGTGCCCGTTAAGTCAGGCAATGCAGTTTTATAATGCACTTGCCAATAAGGGGCAGATAGTACGTATGTGCATCTTCCACGGGGAAAATCATGAGCTATCAAGATCCGGCAAGCCTAAGCACAGGATTCGCCGTTTGACAGAGATTAATAATTGGATGAAAGAATATTTAGAGAGGTAAAAAAGTATGAAGATTGGAATTGTAGGTTATGGAAATGTAGGACGCGGTATTGAAAGCGCAATAAGACAGAATGCAGATATGACTCTTGCAGCGGTATTTACAAGAAGAGATCCTAAGAAGCTTGAGATCAAGACACCCGGTGTCCCTGTATATTCGGTAGAAGAGATTGAGAAGAAAGCAGATGAGATAGATGTTCTGATTCTTTGCGGCGGCTCCGCAACCGATCTTCCTAAGCAGACGCCTATGTATGCGAAGCTTTGTAATGTTATAGACAGTTTTGATACACATCCGAAGATTCCGGAGCATTTTGAGAAGGTTGATTATGCGGCTAAGCAGACAGGTCATGTTGCACTTATATCCTGTGGTTGGGATCCGGGTCTTTTCTCGGTTGCAAGAATCTTAGGTTCATGTGCACTTCCTGAAGGTGCTGATTATACATTCTGGGGTCCGGGTGTAAGCCAGGGACATTCCGATGCCATAAGAAGAATCCCGGGTGTAAAAGATGCCAAGGAATATACAATTCCTGTAGATAAGGCTATTAAGGCCGTTCGTGCAGGCGAGACGCCGGAGCTTACAGCACGTGAAAAGCATGTAAGAGAGTGCTATGTAGTAATCGAAGAAGGCGCAAATGAAGCGGCGATCGAGCATGAGATTAAGATTATGCCTGATTACTTTGCTGATTATGATACAATAGTTAAGTTCGTATCTGAGGAAGAGTTTAAGAAGAATCATTCCAAGATGCCTCACGGCGGATTCGTATTCCGTACGGGTAAGACAGGATATGACAAAGAACATCTTAATGTTATGGAATATAATCTTAAGCTTGATTCTAACCCTGAATTTACAGCATCTGTAATTCTTGCTTATGCAAGAGCATTAGACAGACTCGCAAAGGAAGGACAGACAGGATGCAAGACAGTATTCGATATCGCCCCTGCATACTTAAGCCCACTTTCCGGCGAAGAGTTAAGAAAGAAGATGTTATAAAGATTCATATAATTAAAAATGCCACCGTACGGTGGCATTTTTATATTGAAATTAATTCTCTGTAGTATAGTTCGGAGCTTCCTTGGTGATATGAATATCATGAGGATGGCTCTCCTTAAGTGATGCGGCGGAGATCTTTACGAACTTGGCGGTTGTCTGCAACGTATCGATATCCTTTGCTCCGCAATATCCCATACCTGAACGGATACCACCGACAAGCTGGAAGATGGTGTCTTCTACGGAACCCTTGTAAGCTACACGGCCTTCAACACCTTCCGGAACGAGCTTTTTAGCATCGGTCTGGAAGTAACGATCCTTGGAACCGTTCTCCATAGCAGCGATTGAACCCATACCGCGGTAAACCTTATATTTTCTACCCTGGTAGATTTCGTAGTCACCCGGGGCCTCGTCGCATCCTGCAAACATTGAACCCATCATACATACGGAACCACCGGCTGCAAGAGCTTTTGTCATATCACCGGAGAACTTGATTCCACCGTCGGCGATGATCGGGATACCGTGCTTTTTCGCTTCTTCGTAGCAATCCATAACTGCGGAGATCTGCGGAACACCAATACCTGCAACGACTCTTGTTGTACAGATAGAACCCGGTCCGATACCAACCTTAACAGCATCAGCACCTGCTTCGATAAGAGCCTTGGTAGCTTCGCTTGTTGCAACGTTACCTGCGATAACAGGAAGATCCGGGAACTCAGCTTTAATAGCCTTAACAGCGTTGAGGATATTCTTGGAATGTCCGTGAGCGCTGTCTACTACGATACAGTCAACCTTGGCATCATATAATGCCTTAACACGCTCAAGCATGTTGCTGGTAATGCCTACTGCAGCACCGCAAAGAAGACGGCCCTGTGCATCCTTGGCAGAATTAGGATACTTGATCTGTTTCTCGATATCCTTAATAGTAATAAGCCCCTTTAAATGGAAATTGTCATCTACGATAGGAAGCTTTTCTTTTCTTGCCTTAGCAAGGATTTTCTTCGCTTCTTCAAGTGTAATGCCTTCCTTTGCGGTAATCAAACCTTCGGAAGTCATTGACTCCTTAATCTTCTTGGAGAAGTCCTCTTCGAACTTAAGATCTCTGTTGGTAATAATACCGACTAACTTGCCGTTCTCGGTAATAGGAACACCGGAGATTCTGAACTTACCCATTAAATCATCGGCATCCTGTAATGTATGTTCAGGTGAAAGAGAAAACGGATCCGTGATAACGCCGTATTCGGAACGCTTAACCTTGTCTACTTCTTCTGCCTGTTCCTCGATAGACATATTCTTGTGAATAATACCGATACCGCCCTGACGAGCCATAGCGATAGCCATTCTGTGCTCTGTTACGGTATCCATACCTGCTGACATCATTGGAATGTTAAGACGAATTGTCTTAGTTAAATTGGTTGAAAGATCAACCATATTAGGTGTTACTTCAGAGTACTGAGGTACTAAGAGAACATCATCAAAAGTAATTCCTTCCCCGACAATCTTTGCCATTTTTCTTACCTCTTTCATTGTATAAAAGTTCTACAGATTTAGTGTGTATCAGTCTAATAATATCACCCGGAAATTGCAACGTCAACCGAAAAAGTGTATGAAATAAAAGGCTTTAACAAGAATATTCTGTCACTTTTTCTATTGCAAGTAATGTAAGGTTTGCAATATAATCAGATTGTAGTGTGATAATGTAGGGGATTATTTTTTATGAGCAGTTTTAAAATGAAATACATTGGCGATAAGAGGTTTTACAAGACGCTTCTAATGGTAGCGGTTCCGATGGTAATTCAGAACGGAATCACCAATTTCGTCAATCTTCTTGACAATCTTATGGTCGGACAGTTAGGTACAGAGATGATGTCCGGCGTATCCATCATAAACCAGCTTATGATGGTTTATGCAATCAGCATTTTCGGAATGGTATCCGGTGCTTCTATCTTTTCAACTCAATTCTACGGACAGGGCAATAATGAAGGAATGAAGCATACATTCAGATTTAAGGTGATTTCATCTTTGATAATCACGATAATCTGGATTGCGGTATTTTATTTCTTCCGTTCGGGACTTATTAATCTTTTCCTTCATGATGACGGAACGGGAGTTAACCTTGCTCTTGCTTTTGATTCTGCGGAGCAGTACCTGTATATAATGCTTATCGGACTTATACCGTTTACGTTCTCTCAGGTATACGCAAGTACCCTTCGTGAGACGGGACAGACAATCCTGCCAATGGTAGCAAGTATTATTGCGGTTTTAATTAATTTCGTCGGTAATTATATTTTGATCTTCGGTCATTTCGGAGCACCGAAATTAGGTGTTGCCGGTGCTGCAATTGCTACAGTTGCATCAAGATTTGTCGAATCCGGCATAGTTCTAACCTGGACGCATCTTAATACCGCAAGATTTAAGTTTATGATCGGTGTCTATAAGTCATTATATGTTCCGGTTACTCTTATTAAGCAGATATTCATTAAGGGAATGCCGCTTTTGTTGAATGAGACACTCTGGTCCGTATCTCAGGCAATGCTTACACAGGCATATTCTACAAGAGGCTTAAGTGCCGTTGCGGCATTTAATATATCAGGTACGGTAGGTAACCTCTTTAACGTAGTATTTATCTCGATGGGAAGTGCGATTGCGATTCTTGTGGGACAAAAGCTCGGCTCGGGAGACCTTGACGGGGCCTATGATACGGACAGAAAGCTTTTGTTTGTATCATTTGTGACGGGTATTATAACCGGTGCGATAATGTTTGCTTTTGCACCGCTTTTCCCGAAGTTTTATAATACTTCGGATGAAGTAAGAAGCCTTGCAATGATGCTTCTTTGCGTTAATGCCTGCTACTATGTGGTATATTCCGTATATAATGCGACATATTTTACATTAAGATCCGGCGGCAAGACGATGCTTACATTTTTCTTCGACAGCTTTTCACTATTGCTTATAAGTGTGCCGTTCGCATATGTACTTACACAGCTTACAGATTTACCGCTTTATGTATGCTTTGCACTTGTACAGGGCGTTGAAGCCTTAAAGTGTGTAGTTGGAGTTATATTGATAAAGAAAAAAATATGGTTAGTGGATCTTGTTAAAGAGCTTAGTTAAAAGGAGTTTAAAAGGATGAATAAAATCGGATTTGATAATGACAAATACCTTAAAATGCAATCTGAGCATATCATGGAGAGAATAGGTAAATTCGGAGATAAGCTTTATCTTGAATTCGGCGGAAAGCTTTTCGATGATTACCATGCATCCCGCGTTTTACCGGGATTTGAGCCTGATTCAAAGCTTCGTATGCTTATGCAGGTAGCAGATCGAGCAGAGATTGTTATTGTAATTAACGCTGCTCATATTGAGAAGAATAAGGTGAGAGGCGATCTCGGTATTACATACGATCAGGATGTTAAGCGTCTTATGCATGAATTTGAGAGTCGCGGATTATATGTAGGCTCTGTGGTTCTTACAAGATTTGCGGGACAGGATGCTGCAGTCGCTTTTAAAGAGCGTATGGAGAAGAAGGGCGTTAAGGTATATTTACATTATTCAATTCCGGGTTACCCTGCTAATGTGCCGCTAATCGTGTCCGACGAGGGTTATGGCAAGAACGAATACATCGAGACTACCAGACCGCTTGTTGTTGTAACAGCGCCCGGACCGGGTTCAGGCAAGATGGCAACCTGCCTTTCTCAGTTATATCATGAGAATAAGAGAGGCGTTAAGGCGGGGTATGCTAAGTTTGAGACTTTCCCTATCTGGAATGTTCCGCTTAAGCATCCTATTAACCTTGCGTATGAAGCGGCAACAGCCGATCTTGATGATGTTAACATGATCGATCCTTTCCATTTGGAAGCATACGGTGTAACAACCGTTAATTATAACAGAGATATAGAGATTTTCCCTGTACTTAATGCAATTTTCGAAGGAATCTACGGCGAGAATCCGTACAAGTCCCCGACAGATATGGGTGTTAACATGGCAGGTAACTGCATTATTGATGATGAAGCTTGTGCGGAAGCATCAAGACAGGAGATTATAAGAAGATATTATGCGACACTTAACCGTATAGCCAATGACAAAGCACGCGAAGACGAAGCTGTCAAAATAGAGCTTTTAATGAATCAGGCTAAGATTACTACCGATGACAGAAAAGTTACGGTTGCAGCCAATACACGTGCGGAAGAACTCGATGTTCCTGCAGCTGCAATTGAGCTTAACGACGGAACAATCATTACATCGAAGACCACGGACTTACTCGGTGCGGCAGCAGCATTAATTCTTAATGCGATTAAGCATCTTGCGGGAATCGACCACGAGAAGCATCTTATAAGCCGCGAAGCTATTGAACCTATACAGGAGCTTAAGGTTAAGTATTTAAAGGGTAAGAACCCTCGACTTCATACGGATGAGGTATTGATTGCACTTTCTATTTCAAGTCTTACGGATCCTAATGCAAGAATTGCAATGTCGCAGCTTTCTAACCTTAAGGGCTGTCAGGGACATATTTCATGCATGTTATCTGACGCTGATATTAAGACTTTTAAGCGACTCGGTGTCGATATGACATGTGAGCCGGTTAAAAAAAGATAAATTAAAATAGGCATATTAAAAGAGGCATAAACGAAGAATTATTGACAAGAAACAAGGTATTGAAGCTTAAGGAGGGAACAAAATGTCAGTAAAGTATGTATTCGTTATAGGCGGAGTAGTATCCGGTCTCGGAAAGGGAATCACTGCAGCCTCGCTCGGCAGACTGTTAAAAGCGCGCGGATGTAAGGTAACAATGCAGAAGTTTGACCCTTATATCAACATTGACCCGGGTACAATGAATCCGGTACAGCACGGTGAAGTGTTTGTTACCGAAGACGGAACCGAGACAGATCTTGATCTTGGTCATTATGAGAGATTTATTGATGAGAATCTCGACAAGAATTCCAATGTTACGACCGGTAAGGTATACTGGTCGGTACTCCATAAGGAGCGCCGCGGTGATTACGGCGGACACACTGTACAGGTTATTCCGCACATTACGGATGAGATCAAAGGAAGATTCTACAGAAACTACGAAGACGAGGCAACGCATATAGCAATAATAGAGGTCGGAGGAACAGTCGGAGATATCGAGTCTCAGCCATTCTTAGAGGCAATAAGGCAATTCCAGCACGAAGTAGGTCATGAGAATGCGATGATTATATTGGTATCGCTTATTCCGTATCTACGTTGTTCGCAGGAGATTAAGACCAAGCCTACGCAGGCAGCAGTTAAGACTTTACAGGGAATGGGCTTAAGTCCTGATGTTATAGTCTGCAGAAGTGAGGTTGAACTTGATCAGGATACCAAGGAAAAGATATCACTCTTCTGTAATGTTCCGAGCAGATACGTACTTAACAATCTTGATTTAAAGTACTTATATGAAGCTCCGCTTGCTATGGAAAAAGAGCATCTTGCGGAAGTTACGATTGAGCGTCTTGGATTAAAGTGCGGAAAGCCTGATCTTAAAGACTGGAAGGAAATGGTCAAGACACTGTATTCACTTGAAAAGACCGTGGATATAGCGCTTGTAGGTAAATATACACAGCTTCATGACGCATATATAAGCGTGGTTGAAGCATTAAAGCACGGCGGTATAGCTTCTAAGCGTGAAGTCAATATTAAGTGGGTTGATTCCGAGACTTTGACTCCTGAGAATGTTAAGAAGCAGTTATCAGGCGTAAGCGGTATCATCGTTCCGGGTGGATTCGGCGATCGTGGTATCGACGGAATGATTACGGCAATTAGGTATGCAAGAGAGAATAATATTCCGTACCTTGGACTTTGTCTTGGTATGCAGCTTGCAATAGTTGAATTTGCAAGAGATGTTGCGGGACTTGAAGGTGCTAACTCAATTGAATTCGATGCGGGAACAAAGCATCCCGTTATAGCGCTTTTACCTGATCATAATGTAGGTGAAGATATCGGCGGAACATTACGTCTTGGTTCTTATCCTTGCGTATTGGAGAAAGGCTCGCTTGCACTTTCTTTGTATAAGTCGGAGAATATAACAGAGCGCCATCGTCACAGATATGAAGTTAATAACGATTATCGTGACATATTAAAAGAAAACGGCTTAAGGCTTTGCGGATTGTCGCCTGACAACAGAATCGTTGAGATGATTGAATATCCGAAGAATGATTTCTTTGTTGCAACGCAGGCACATCCTGAATTTAAATCACGTCCTAATGCGCCGCATCCTCTGTTTGCGGGATTTGTGGCAGCAGCGACAAAGCATAAAAAATAAATAGAACGAGCTGCAGGAAACTGCGGCTCGTTTTAAATGCATATTGACTAAAATCAATTTATCTATTACAATCATAGAATCAAATTATATCTATGGTTTTCATATCCATCATTCGGAATTATATTTCCTATTACTTTAAAAGATTTAAGAATAATGATATAATTAGGCTAATAGTAGCTTGTTATATCAGGAAAGGAGAAAGTATCTATGCGTGATTATACTAAGATGAGTAGTAACGACCTTGAAAAAGTGTGTTTTGTTAATGCTAATAAGACCTATATCACAAATGTAGTTGAAGACTCCAAAAAACTGGTTAAAGAAGGCAAATACAAGGAGATTGTATCGGTTATCAGTGTAGATAATACGAATAACGTTGCAAAAGTATAATGTAATACGTACCGAATATGCTGACGAACGTATGCAAGATAAGTTGGAATATATAAGTAAAATATTTACTAATATACAGGCATATGAGCATTTGAAGGCAGAGATTGAAGATGTTGAAATATCATTGTCATATAATGCCGAGTTTAACAGGCCCCATATCGATAATAACGGAAATGAATATAGATATGCATATGTAGATGTTGGAGAGGGCTATTATCTTTTGTATCGTATAGAATACGATACGGTTGTTGTTATTGATTGTTTGCATAAAAGGGAATTACGAGAAATACCATAGAATATATTAAAGAGCCGCAGGATTTGCGGCTCTTTTGGGGAATTAGTAATGCGAATTTGTTATGTGGAAGACGAGATTGCACAGGCGGAACTTTTAAGAAAGCGTGTTATAGCTTGGGGCGAATCAAATAACATACAAGTTAATATGGATATATATAAAAGCGCGAACGAGTATCTGTTTAATGCGGGTAAGTATTCGTATAATCTTATATTCCTTGATATCCGTATGGATGACATTAACGGAATGGAGCTTGCAAAGAAGATTCGAGAAGGAGATAAGAATGTACTTCTTGTGTTTGTCACATTGGAACGCGGCTTTGTGTTTGAAGGGTATGAGGTTGATGCATACAGATATATCATAAAGCCGATAAGTGATGAGAAATTAAATGATGTCCTGAATTACGCAGTAAAAAACGCGGTGCGTGATGAGGGTAGCATAATCTTCAGGGTCGATAACGAGATGATACGGATTATGCGAAGTGACATTACTTATATCGAGGTAAAAGGGCATTACGTCGATATTCATACGAGCGATGACTTCATTACTTTAAAGATGAGTTTCGAAGAGGCTCTTAGCTTTTTAAATGAGAATAATGAGCTTTTTATTAAGACACACAGAAGCTATGCGGTTAACATAGATAAGATATTAAAAATCGGAAAAACCGAGCTTACACTTACTAACAAGGAAGTAATTCCTGTAAGTAAGTCTATGTATGAACCAATTAATAAAGCATTTATAAATTACAATTTGAAGCAGTAGTATAGGGATTAATAATGGAAAAGGTTTATATTGGGGGAATTATAGTTCTTGCGATAGCAGTTATCGTAGCGGTTATTTTATTTAGCCGTAAAGCGATTCTTAAATTCTATGAGAAAAGCACTGCAAGATATCAGGATAAGCTGCTTAAGAACCAGATAGAAGAAGTTAATAATGTATATCTTACGATGCGTGGCTGGCGGCACGATTATCATAACCATATTCAGTCTTTAAAAGCATATCTTGAAATGGACAGTATCGCAGATGCTCGTAAGTATCTGGATGATCTGGAAAACGACCTTGACGATATAAGTCTTCTTTTTGATACGGGAAATATCGGCGTTGACGCAATACTTAATTCCAAGATATCGCTTGCAATTAATAACGGTATCAAAGTTGATTATAAGGCAACGGTCCCGGTTAAGACGACGGTTACCGATATAGATCTATGCGTAGTATTGGGTAACCTTATAGATAATGCGGTTGAAGCCTGTGAAAAAGTTCCTGACGGCGAGAAATTTATGAGACTTTACATAGGACAATTCAAGGGGCAGCTATATATATCCGTAGGTAATGCGACAGCAGAAACAATAAGAAAGCTCGATGAAGAGTACATAACCAATAAGCGCGGCAATCACGGACACGGATTGAAGCGTATCAATAAAATAGTTGAGAAGTATGACGGTTACATTAACCGTAAGAATGAGGCAGGAGTATTTGTAACAGAGATAATGCTGCCTTGGTAATGATGAAATCCATTCGTGCACGAAAATAATCCATTCGTGCACGTTTTTAGTATTCGGTCCTATGGTTGCAATGATAAATGAGCAATATACGGAAAAAAATGAGCTTTTTCGGATAATCAATAAAGCCGCAAATGATGGTAATACTTTTGAAGAAGCTATGACTCTTGGAGCGATAGATTATCTCGTAAAGCCGTTTTCTTATGAAAGATTTAGCATTGCACTTGAGCGCTTTAAGGAAAAGCAAACTGTTGAAGAGGGTGATGTTGTAGGAGTTATGAATTATGAAACCGCCGGAAGGCCTTCAATGGAGTATTCTATAAGAAAATAAGTCGTGTCTTAATATAAAAAACATAAATTAGGCGTAGAATATAGAAGGTTTGATGAAAACCGAGTATATGTGTGGAGGCTATGAAAATGAAAACATGTAGTGAGTACAGAAGACAGTCAAAGGAAATGCTTACAGGCAAGTGGGGTATCGCAATAGGCGTTACCGTTATATTCAGCATTATTCTTGGTGCGTCTGCAGCAACGGTTCTCGGCCCGATTATTCTTGGCGGTGCTTTGACGGTAGGTTATATGCGCTTTTTTATGAGAGGTTATAGAGAGAATTCGCTTGAGTTCGGAGATCTTTTCTCAGCATTTGATAACAACTTTACATCGACGTTATTTATGTATCTTCTTATGAATCTTTTTATATTCTTATGGAGTTTGCTTTTTATTATTCCGGGAATTATCGCAAGTTATGCATATTCGATGGCACCGATGATTCTTGCAGATAATCCGGAGATGGGCGGATATGAAGCATTGCAGGCAAGTAAAGAACTTATGCGTGGTAAGAAGGGACAGCTGTTCTTATTACATCTAAGCTATATCGGATGGATATTGCTATCGATTCCAACCCTCGGAATCCTTATGCTCTGGGTAGCACCTTGGATTGAAGCAGCAACGGTTGCATTCTATGAGGATATTAAGGGCGAAGTCAAAACAGAACAGAACATAGCATAATTAAAAGCTTAGAAGAGCCGTAGAGATACGGCTCTTTTTTAGTGCGATTCATTTGCGTGTGTTTGATTTGCATACGTTTGATAGGAAGACGCTTTTTACAGCAAATTACGTGCTAATATGGCAGACTCCTGCATATGTACGTAGTCTTTTAAATAAAATCTTCCTACGGATTAATGTCATGATAATATTCAATGGTCCGTACATAGAACGATTATCACGTTGTTAAACGAATAATTCTGGGTTATAATGGTTGACGTAGCTACATTTTTGAAGTATTAGGGAGTTAATCAAGTTGAGAATCTGTTTAATGCGGGTAAGTATTCGTATGATCTTATATTCTTTGATATCCGTATGGATGACATTAACGGAATGGAGCTTGCAAAGAAGATTCGAGAAGGAGATAAGAATGTACTTCTTGTGTTTGTCACATTGGAACGCGGCTTTGTAATGATGAAATCAATTCGTGCACGAAAATAATCCATTCGTGCACGTTTTTAATATCCGGAGAATAGATGTGGTAGTATAGGCTCATCAAAAGAAGGGAGCTTTGGGAAATAATGAAGAAGTATTCGTTATTAAGTAATTACAAATATGTAATGGCACCGATTGTAAAGCATGAGAAAGTATTCTTTGCAGAATGGGTGTTATCTATTATAGTATCTGTACTTGTGCCAATCACCGGTAGTATGCTAAGCGCTTTTATAGTGTGGCTTCTCGGAACTACACATCCTATTGCAATGATAATAATTGCAATAACTGTTGCTTTTTTATTCTACGGAATGATTAATGCAATACAGGATTATATAGTCTCAAAGGGTTCATGGAGTCGTCCGACTGTAAGAACAAAGTACTTCACGATGGCCACTGTTGAAAAGATGATGAGAATGCCTCTTGAGAGTGCGGAAAATCCGGATGTAATACTGGCAAAGGAAAAAGCCGCTCAGGCAGCTGACGGAGGAAGTAGTGCAGGAGTAGAGCCACTAATCTTTGCATCAGCAGAATTGTTAAGTGCGATTTGTGGATTTGTGGCATATCTTATAATAATCGGCACCATACATCCTTTAATAATGGTAGGATTACTCGTTATAGGTATAATCAGTGCCGTAATCAGCAGAATTCCTAATATGTATTATATGAAGATAAAGGATGAGCTGGCAAAAGAGTGGGTTACAATTAATTACCTAAGCAGAACGATAAATGATTCATCGACAGGTAAGGATATAAGAGCTTTTTCACTGTCTGATTATCTGATCGGTAAGTACGATGAAAGCATAAGACGAACAAGAAGGTACGATGCAAAGCATACTGTAGTCAAAGTTATATGCAGTATTGCGGACTTGATTCTTTATGCTGCGGCAGATATTGTATGTTACCGCTATCTTATCAACATGATGAAGAACGGTCTTTCAATTACAATGTTTGTCTTTTATATAGGGATAGTATTTGGTATATCTCAATGGATTAAAGAGATTGCTGATAATTATGTATCATGTGTTGATTCGAGCAAGGTAATATGTGATTACAGAGAGTACATGGAGCATGATAACGATAGAATAGATAAGAACCTCGTGCCGGATTCGGGATTTGAAAAGATTGATATTGTGTTTGAACACGTATCATATAAGTATACGCATTCCGACAGGTATGTTATTAATGACGTTTCTTTCCATATAGGAGCAGGAGAACATATGGCACTTGTGGGGCTTAACGGTGCCGGTAAGTCAACCATAGCTAAGCTTATAAGCGGATTGTATCTTCCTACCGAGGGAAATATCTATATTAACGGTATTAATACCAAAGATATAGACAGAAAAGCGTATTACAGTAGGATTTCCGCTGTATTTCAAGAGACATTGGTACTTTCATATACCATTGCCGAGAATGTTGCATTGTCGGAAGAATATAATAAAGATAGGGTTATTACTGCGTTAACCAAGGCCGGACTAATGGATAAGGTTAATACGTTACCATATGGAATAGGTACATATATAGGACAGGATATAAGCGAAGAGGGAATCAATCTCTCCGGCGGTGAGAGACAGAAGCTTCTTCTTGCAAGAGCATTGTACAGAAATCCGGCATTTATTATATTTGACGAACCGACTGCAGCACTTGATGCTTTGGCGGAATCAGAGATATATGAATTATGCGATGAACGGCTTGGTGGTATAACTTCGCTTTTTATATCACACAGACTTGCCTCGACTAGATTCTGTAAGGAGATAATTCTTCTTGAAGAGGGTAAGATTGTAGAACTTGGAAATCATGATGAACTTATGGCTAAAAAGAACGAGTACTATAAGCTCTTTGAAATTCAGAGTAAGTATTACAAAGAGGAGGTAAGTAGTGATGTCAATTAGGGAAATGCTGAAATTTATGGGGTTTCAGACAAAGGGATATAGAATAATCAATATACTTGTATTTGTCGGAGTAAGCTGCGGTGCCGCTTATGCTTACGTAACGAGTATAGTATATGCTAAGGTAATCGATACGCTTATGATGAATAATTATGAAAAAGCGCTTACTTTGGCGATTATATTGGTAGTATCAGTGTTGGTTTTAAAAGTGATATCTTCTCTGTGTCGTTCGGTATTCGATCATTATATAACGCCAAGTATGTATGAAACAAGAAAACGTACTGCAAGAAAAGCAATGAATATTGAATACTGCAATATGGAAAGTGAAGATACGCTGACTAAACTAAGACGTATAAAAGTCGGTGAAAGTGCAACCGGTAATATAGTTACGTTATTGAGCTATATGTATGGATTCTTTCTTAATCTGGCAAAAACTGTGTTTGCATTAGGCTTTTTGATAACGTTGATAGTTAAGGTATCATTTGCGAATGAGGTAGGTATAGTAAAGATTGGAATACTTACAGTATTGATGGTGCTTTTATTTGTAGCGCTTTTTTATGTGAGCTTCAGGATATCGGCGGCAATAGGCAAACGCGGTGAAGAGGTAATGCGTGAAAATGAAAAATCGAATGCCGTAGCAGGGTATGTGCTTGACGGAGCTATTGATAATAAAGAATTTGCAAAAGACATAGCACTATATGATATGGCGGATTATTTTATTAACAAGCTTTGGGTAATGGTAAAAGCGTTTGATAAGTATGTTGCGTACGGCGGATATACCGGAAGAATGCAGGGATTATTCGCGATTATTACTCAGATTGCAGCAGGTTATGTGTATATATATGTTGTAATAATGGCGCTTTCGGGAACGATAACAACCGGTGATGTGCTTATGTATGCAGGCTCAATCATTACACTTATGACATCTATTCAGGGTGTGCTTATGCGTTATCAGAATATAAAGTATATTAATGATTACGTTAAGAATTATGAGGAATTTATCAATAGTCCGAATATGGATTATGATGGCACGCTTCCTGTAGAAAAGCGTGATGATAATAAGTTTGAACTTGCTTTTAAGGATGTGTCGTTTAAATATCTCGGAAGTGAGGAGTATATCTTAAAAAATGTATCATTAAAGTTTAATATAGGCGAAAGAGTTGCACTTGTTGGGCTTAATGGCGCGGGAAAGACTACACTCATCAAACTTTTACTTCGTTTCTACGAGCCGACTGAAGGTGAGATTACTTTAAACGGGATAAATATAAGTAAATACGATTACGATGAGTATATGACAATCTTCTCCGTTGTATTTCAGGACTTTAATCTCTTTGATTTTCCGCTTGATGAGGTTATAGCTGCAAGCACTGATGTTGATAGCGAGAGAGTCAGGAAAGTCATAGATATGGTTGGCTTAAGAAAGCTCGTTGATGAGATGCCTGATAAAGAGCATAGCTTGCTCGGCAATGAAAACGGTACGGGAGTTGGATTATCCGGTGGAGAGGCACAGAAGGTTGCAATTGCACGAGCTTTATATAAAGGCGCTCCATTTGTAATACTTGATGAGCCGACAGCCGCACTTGATCCTGTTGCGGAAGCGGAAGTCTATGAAAACTTCGATAAGCTTGTAGGAAATAAGACATCAATCTATATCTCGCACAGAATGAGTAGCTGTAAGTTCTGCGATAGAATCGTAGTAATCGACGGAGGTAAGATTGCAGAAGAAGGCAACCATAGCGAATTGATAGCGCATAACGGAATCTACGCCAAGTTATATAATACTCAGGCAGCATATTATACAGCATAGATAATATAACAAGTAAACTCACGAGGCCGCGGGAAACTGCGGCTTCCTCTTGTTTTTATCATAGTGAAATACAAAAATAAACTTCCTCTTGAAAGTATTCCGATTTGTAGTATAATTTTTTCGTTGGTTTTTTATTGAAAAGAGGATATATAGATGGAAATTAAGCAGGAAAAAATACGTAATATTGCAATTATCGCACACGTTGACCATGGTAAGACAACATTGGTTGACGGATTACTTAGACAAAGCGGAATATTCAGAGAGAACCAGGCAGTTGTAGAACGTGTCATGGACTCGAATGACATCGAGAGAGAGCGTGGAATCACCATTCTTTCCAAGAATACCGCAGTTAATTACAAGGGAACCAAGATTAACATAATAGATACACCCGGCCATGCTGACTTCGGTGGAGAAGTTGAGCGTGTACTTAAGATGGTTAACGGTGTAGTTATGCTTGTTGACGCATTTGAAGGTGTTATGCCACAGACGAAGTTCGTTCTTATGAAGGCTTTGCAGCTTGACTTACCGGTAATCGTATGTATCAATAAGACAGATCGTCCGGAGGCACGTCCGCAGGAAGTCGTGGATGAAGTCCTTGAACTCCTCATGGATCTCGGCGCATCCGATGAACAGCTTGATTGCCCGTTCGTATATGCATCTGCAAGAGACGGATATGCAAGATATAATCTCGAGGATACGAATATGGATATGGTACCTCTTTTTGAGACTATCATTAATTATATTCCGGCACCGACAGGAGACCCGGATAAGGGAACGCAGGTGCTTATAAGTACGATTGATTACAACGAATATGTCGGTCGCATCGGTGTTGGTAAGGTTGACAACGGAACAATCAAGGTTAATCAGGAAGCGGTGGTAGTTAATCATCATGACCCTGATAAGAAGATCAAGGTTAAAATCAGTAAGTTGTACGAGTTTGAAGGTCTTAACAAGATAGAAGTGCAGGAAGCAACGGTCGGTTCAATCGTAGCAATATCCGGTATCTCAGAGATTCATATCGGAGATACCATTTGTTCACCTGATAACCCTACTCCGATTCCGTTCCAGAAGATTTCGGAGCCGACAATCGCGATGAACTTTATCGTTAACGATTCACCGCTTGCGGGACTTGAAGGAAAGTATGTAACATCGCGTCATCTTCGCGAGAGATTATACAGAGAGCTTAATACAGATGTATCGCTTAGAGTTGAGGATACGGAGGATACGGATACATTCAAGGTATCGGGACGTGGAGAACTTCACTTATCCGTACTTATTGAGAATATGCGCCGTGAAGGGTATGAATTTGCGGTAAGCAAGGCGGAAGTACTTTATCATACGGATGAGAATGGCAAAAAGACTGAGCCTATTGAAGACTGTTATATAGATGTACCGGATGAATTTACCGGTGCAGTTATAGAGAAGTTGGGTCAGCGTAAGGGTGAACTTCAGAGTATGGGTTCGATTGCAGGTGGATATACCCGTTTGCATTTCGTTATACCTTCGCGCGGACTCATAGGATATAGGGGAGATTTCTTGACCGACACCAAAGGTAATGGTATTATCAATACAAGCTTTAACGGATATGCACCTTATAAGGGTGACATTTCATATCGTAAGCAGGGCTCGTTAATAGCATTTGAAGCGGGTGAAGCCGTAACATACGGACTTTTCGCGGCACAGGAGCGCGGTACACTCTTTATCGGACCGGGAGAAAAGGTCTATTCCGGTATGGTAATCGGTCAATCCGGTAAGTCTGAAGATATAGAGCTTAACGTATGTAAGAAAAAGCACTTGACCAATACACGTTCTTCAAGTGCGGATGAAGCACTTACGCTTACTCCGAAAAAGGAAATGAGCCTTGAGCAGGCGCTCGATTTCATCGATGCGGACGAATTACTCGAAATTACGCCTACTTCACTTCGAATCAGAAAGAAAATTCTTGATCCGACGTTAAGAAAGCGCGCCGAGATAAGAGCTGCTCAGATGAATCAGGATAAATAACAAGTTTAAAGGGGGTACTTTAATGAACGAGAAATGGTCACTTGATATTCTCTACAAGGGTTACGATGATCCGAAGTTTGCTGAGGATTTAAAGAAAGCAGATGAGCTCATTGAGAAAACGCATAAGTTATCTGCAGCACTTGATCCTAATAAGAGAAAAGAGACAATCATCGAAATTATTAAGTTAAGGGAAGAGTCGGAAGTTCTTTCCGGAGAGCTTTTCCACTTTGTATCACTTCAGAGTGAAGCAGATACAACAGATGAGAAGGCAGCAGCACTTATGGGACAGCTTATGAATAAGTTTACTTCGATCACAAAAGATGAAGTTATGTTCGATAAGTACATAGGGCAGACAGAGAACCTTGACGAGATAATTAAGAGTGATGCGCTTTTATCCGAATATGAATTCTACCTTAATGAGATCAAGAAGGATTATGCACATATGCTTTCGGATGATGTGGAAGACATGTATGCCAAGATGAATATAACAGGCGGAAGCGCTTGGGGCAATATGTTCAGCTATTTAACATCAACTCTCGAAGTTGATTACGAAGGCGAGATAATCAACCTTTCAAGCGTAAGAAATAAAGCCAACGATCCTGATAAGAATGTTCGTAAAAAAGCTTACGATGCAGAGCTTGCGGCATATAAGAAGATTGAATCGGCAATTGCTTACTCTCTTAACAACATTAAGAAGCAGGCCAATATGATTACGAAGGAACGCGGATATGCATCTGCACTTGAAGCCACGCTTGATCACTCGAGAATGAAGAAAGAGACTCTTGATGCTTTGTGGGGTTCGATTGATGAGTACCTTCCTAAGTTTGAAGAGTATATGCTTAGAAAAGCAAAGATATTAGGTTATAAGAACGGACTTCCTTGGTTTGAGCTTTTTGCACCGATAGGAAAGATGGATAAGAAGTATACTGTTGAAGAAGCACGCGATATGCTTATTAACTTATTCGGTAACTTCTCCAAGGATATGGCTGATATGATGACTCGTGCTTTTGATGAGTCATGGATTGATTTCTTCCCGCGTGCGGGTAAGGTAGGTGGAGCTTTCTGTGCAGGTATTCCTTCTAAGAAGCAGTCACGTGTACTTACCAATTTTACGGGCTCTTTAAGTGATATAGATACATTGGCACATGAACTTGGTCATGCTTATCATAATCTTCATACACAGGACCAGCGTCCTTTGAACCAGGGATATTCAATGCCTGTTGCCGAGACTGCATCTACATTCAACGAGAATGTATTCATGAACTTTGCAACAGATAACGCAGAAGGCGAAGAGAAGCTCGCTCTCCTTGAGACACAGCTTTCCGATATCACACAGACAATTTGCGATATCTATTCCCGTTACAAATTTGAGACAGCTGTATTCGAGGGCTGCAAGGATGCTTTCCTTTTCCCTGAGACTTTAAAGAACCTTATGTTAAAAGCTCAGAAGGAAGCTTACGGCAAGGGACTCGATCCTGAGTACTTACATCCTTATATGTGGGCATGCAAGAGCCATTATTATTCGGCAGGCTTAAGCTTCTACAATTTCCCTTATGCATTCGGAGCACTTTTCTCAAAGGGCTTATATGCAATGTATAAGAAGGAGGGAGCATCGTTTGTTCCTAAGTATCAGAAGATGCTTCTTGCAACGACTGTTAACTCGGTAGAAGATACAGCCAAGACAATGGGAATTGATTTAACCAAGAAAGATTTCTGGAGAGGTTCCCTTGACCTTGTCAAGGAACAGATCGATGAGTTCCTTGAACTTACAAAAGATATGTAATAAAAAAGTCTCCTTAAGGACATTAAGGAGACTTTTTTCTATTTTACAACGAATTCATAAATAAAGCTTGCCCATTCTCGCTCATTTTGATCATTAATAATATAATACGAGCATTTTGCGGTAACACAAATTACAATTTTACCTTCCGGATTTAATGCATAGTATTTATTGGTGATATCGAAGGTGGGAGAATCTAGCTCTTTAGTTATGCTTTTAAGTTCAGATATTACCAAGTTATCAATATCAAGGTCTTTGAACGAATCGATTTGTTTTGTGTATTGATCGGAAAAAGCATTTAAATCACCAATTACTATTGAGGCCAGATTTCCTTTAGAGGTTATCTGAACGGATATGTATGCAGAGGAACACTCATTATTTATTTTTTTGACAAAAGTATATGTATAGAAGACCATTTTTGTTTTTTGTGTTCTGTCCGGTTGATAGGGGCTTCTGCGAGTATTGTAAAGAATATAATCGCTAAGGTCTATATACATCGATGCGTATTTTTCTGCTAATTCTTTTCCGGTTTCTTTTATATTATCAACGTCTTCAAGCTTAGGTTCTGATCTAAAAAAGGACGATGTCTTAAGATTAATATAGACAAGTTCGCCTGTATTTGAATTAATGCCGAATGTTACTCCACGCGTATTGCCGTAATAGTCGGTAGCAAATGAATTATAGTTATTATACCGGGAGTATATGTAATCTACATTGTAGGACTTGCCATCAAATTTTACATAAAGAGTGCTTTCTGCAGACGGGGAAGAAAAACTGTTACCATTCCACCATTTGTATTCTTCGGCAACTTTAAGGGATGACATATTGCCACCCAAATTACTGTAACTTGATGAAAGCAAGTAACATTTCGGGGAATCATTAAGTATCCTAAAGAGAATGAGTAACCCTAAACATACGATAATGGATAACAGTGTGGCTGTTTTAAAATTGAGCTTTCTTTTCATGATATGTACCTCATTACAAATTAGATATAATCAAAGATTCCCTGTATAGCATCGGTGATATCAACAATTGCATTAATTGGTATTCTGTCTAAGCATATACTTCCACGCGCTTTTAAGTCAAGGAGTTTTAACTTTTCACAGTGAACATAACCTTCTGTTTCTTTAGTATTTATATAAATATGTAAGGGACCGCTTTCGCCCTGTGTATATATAGGGCAACCGAATACAAGACCGAATTGATTAAAAACGTTCTTACTTACTATGACAACTTTATCTTTTATTCCTTCTATTCTTATTACATCGCCCTGATTGTATTCGTTATATTTTACCATATTTCTCGACCTACCGATTCACCCCAATCATACTCGCCGTCTAATGAAAACTTTCCGCCATATGCGGCAATGCGCTCTTCCAAAGTTTTATGTCTGAATTGCTTTTTGATAATAATAGTTCCGTTCGTAACTTCAATTTCTAATATGTCATTTTCTGTTATTGCAGCTTCTTTCAATAATTCTTTGGGGATTCGGACAGCCTGGCTGTTTCCCCATTGTTTAAGTCTTGCTATCATAATATCGCCTCCTTGTATATACATTGTATATCCGTACGGAGCAAAAAGCAAGTATTGTTAAATAATAGACCCTCGTGTATGTTGACCAACCTACATAAGAATGCTATCATTATAAGTGATAAAGTGTACTATTTTGTAGTTTTGTGAGAATTTAAGGAGGAGTGGATATGGCAATATTTAAAGGTTCGGGTGTTGCAATCGTAACCCCTATGAATGCGGATGGTTCGGTTAATTATGGGAAACTTACGGAACTTGTAAATTATCAGATAGAGCATAAGACGGATGCAATTATTATATGCGGAACTACGGGAGAATCGGCAACACTTTCAGAAGAAGAGCATAGAAAGTGTATTGAGACGGCAGTTAAGGCGGCTGCAGGTCGCGTTCCTGTTATAGCAGGATCGGGTGCAAATAATGCAGTTCATGCGGTTGAGCTTTCAAAAAGCGCTGAGGCAGCAGGTGCAGATGCGCTTCTGGTAGTTACTCCTTATTACAATAAAGCAACTCAGAAGGGATTATATGAGTATTATAAGCTTATAGCAGATAATACGAGTCTACCGATTATTATGTATAACGTACCTTCAAGAACAGGAACCAATATTAAGCCTGAAACTGCTATGAAGATAGCACGTGAGATTAAGAATGTAGTCGGAATAAAGGAAGCATGCGGCAATCTTTCACAGATAGCCGAACTTGCTTCACTTAACGATGGCTCATTGGATATAATTTCAGGTAATGACGACCAGACTATTCCGATTCTTTCAATCGGTGGAATCGGTGTAATCTCGGTACTTGCAAATGTTGCTCCTGAGAATACGCATGACATGGTTATGGAATACTTAAACGGTAATATTGAAAAAGCGTGTACATTGCAGTTAAAGGCAATCGAACTTATCAATGCGCTTTTCGTGGAAGTTAACCCAATGCCGGTTAAGACTGCCATGAATCTTATGGGAATGAATGTCGGACCATTAAGACTTCCTATGTGTGAGATGGAAGAGAAGAATATAGAGGTTCTTAAGAAAGCACTTAAGAATTACGGACTTTTATAGAGATTATATAAAGTAAGAGGGTTGGTTATGATAAGAGTTATATTACAAGGTTCGAGCGGAAGAATGGGTAAGGTTGTTGCTTCCCTTGCAAAAGAGATGGATGATATTGAGATAGTTGCGGGAGTCGATAAGGTAGACGGAGAGCAGAAGTTCCCGTTATATGCGTCTATTAAGGATGTTAAGGAAGAAGCAGACGCTGTTATCGATTTTTCCAATTCGGAAGCGGTAGACGAGCTTCTTGATTATTGCGTTGAGAAAAAGCTCCCTGTTGTTTTATGTACAACGGGGCTTTCAGACGAGCAGATTGACAGAGTGGTTATTGAATCCAAGAATATTCCGGTTCTTCGTTCTGCCAATATGTCAATCGGAGTTAATCTTCTTATAAGTCTTGTAAAGGAAGCGGCACATGTCCTTAAGGATAAAGGCTTTGATATCGAGATAGTAGAAAAGCATCACAGAAATAAGCTCGATGCACCATCGGGTACAGCTATTGCATTGGCAGAAGCGGCAGAAGACGGAAGAGAAGAGAGCATGAATTTCGTATATGACAGAACGCATCAGAGAAAGAAGAGAGAAGATAATGAGATCGGGTTCTCTTCTGTCAGAGGCGGCTCTATCACAGGCGATCATGATGTAATATTTGCGGGAAGTGATGAGGTACTGACACTTTCACATACTGCATATTCAAGAGAGATTTTCGGTAAGGGTGCGTTGGCGGCAGCGAAATACCTTATCGGCAAAGAACCGGGATTATACAATATGCAGGATGTAATCAAGTATAAATAACTCACATTAAGATTCCGTGGGGCGGATACTTAATGAATATATAAGGGGTTTATTGGAGGAGAAGATGAACGAGAAATATTTAAGACAGCTTAGTAAGCAGTTCCCTAACAGGGCAGCAGTTGCAACAGAGATAGTTAACTTATCGGCTATTCTTAATCTGCCGAAAGGAACGGAACACTATATGACCGATATTCACGGAGAGTATGAGCAGTTCACACATGTTCTTCGTAACGGTTCCGGAGCTGTCAGAAGAAAAATCGATGAAGTATTTGGGGACGAACTTATTGATAAGGATAAGAGACAGCTTGCAACACTTGTTTATTATCCTGAAGAGAAGATGAAAATGATTCTCTCAGATAAGAAACTTAACGCAGAGGAGTGGTACAATGTAACGCTCCATCGCCTTATCAAGCTTACCAAGAAGGCATCTTCAAAGTATACAAGATCTAAGGTTAGAAAAGCGCTTCCGAAGGATTTCGCTTACATTATGGAAGAGCTTTTATCGGATCGTTCGGATATTGCAGATCAGGAGGGCTATTACAGCGAGATATTCCATGATGTTATAAGAATCGGACGTGCGAGAGAGCTTGTTGTCGCATTCTGTGAGGTTATAAGAGCTTTTACGGTAGACCATCTTCATATTATCGGAGATATCTACGACAGAGGACCGGCACCGCATCTTGTAATGGACGATTTAAGAGCTTTTAAGAATGTAGATATTCAGTGGGGTAACCACGATGTAGTATGGATGGGTGCTGCTGCTGGTAATCCTGCATGTGTCGCAACCGTTTTAAGAATCTGTGCAAGATATGGTAATCTTGATATCTTAGAGCAGGGATACGGGATCTCCGCATTGCCGCTTGTGCGCTTTGCGATGAAGGCTTATGCTAACGACGATTGTCCGGCATTCCCTATTAAGTACAGCACAGATCAGTATGATAAGATGGATGAGACCCTTGATATGAAGATTCATAAGGCAATCACCATTATTCAGTTCAAGGTTGAAGGACAGATGATCAAGCGTCATCCTGAATATAACATGGATGACAGAATGTTACTTGATAAGATAGATAGAAAAAAAGGTACTGTTCGTATTAAGGGCGTAGATTATAAGCTTCTTGACCCTGAATTCCCGACTGTTGACCCGAAGGACCCTTATAAGCTTACACCTGAAGAGAAGGACGTTATGGATAAGATGCAGCAGGCATTCATCAATTCCGAGAGATTGCAGCGCCATATTTCCTTCCTCTATGAGAAGGGTGCATTATATAAGGTATGTAACGGACAGCTTCTTTTCCACGGATGCGTTCCGCTTAATGAAGACGGTTCATTCATGGAAGTTACTCTTGAAGGTAAGAAGTATAAGGGAAAAGCTCTCTACGATAAGCTTGATAAGATGCTTAGAGAAGCATATTATAATCGTGATATGACGAAGCCGACGAAGAGCGATATTCATTATTACGGCTGGCTTAATGCAGGTTCACCGGTATTCGGCAAGGATCAGATGGCAACGTTTGAGCGCCAGTACTTGGTAGAGAAAGAGCCTCAGGCAGAGAAGCTTAATCCTTATTACAAGCTTCAGGAGAATGAAGAAGTTATCGATAATATATTGGCAGAATTTGGACTTACAGGTCCTGACAGCCATATTATCAACGGACACGTTCCGGTTAAGCAGATAAAGGGCGAGTCACCGGTACGTTGCGGCGGTAAGCTTTTATCCATAGATGGTGGTTTCTCCAAACCATATCAGAAGACAACGGGTATTGCAGGCTATACCCTTACTTATAACTCATACGGAATGGTGCTTGTAGCACACGAACCGTTCAAATCAATGATGGATGCGGTTACGGAAGAGACTGACGTACACAGCAATAAGATCCTTGAGGAGAGAGTTGTAAAGAGAAAGCTCGTACGTGATACGGATACGGGCGCTAAGCTTGCAGAAGATATTAAAGACCTTGAAGCATTGATGGAAGCCTATAAGAAAGGTATTATTCCTGAGGCTTAAGGAATGGCAATTTAGGAGTTAGAATTAATGAGCGATAAGAATGTAGACAACAGAGAAGAAACCGAATACGAAGATGTGTGCTATATATGCAGGCGCCCTGAGTCCAAGACCGGTAAGATGCTTCATATCCCACAGAATATATCAATCTGCGTAGACTGTATGCAGCGAACATTTGACCAGATGGACAATATGTCTATGGTCCCGCCGAACTTTGATTTCGGACCGGCATTTGCGGAGATTCCGCAGGCGGGTTCTAAAGATGAGGATAAGGATTCAGACGATAAAGATAAGAAGCATAAGGGCCCGAGCATTCGTTTCTTAAACCTTGCGGATATGGGCGGATTATCGGATATTCCTCAGTCGCAGCGCGTAAAAAAAGCTAAGCATAAGGATAAGGTTAAGCCGGTATTCGATATAAGCGACATACCTGCACCGCATAAGATTAAGGAAGAACTTGATAAGTATGTGGTAGGCCAGGAACAGGCGAAGAAGGTTATGTCTGTTGCCGTATACAATCACTATAAGAGAATTGCAAATCCTAATAAGGACGGCGTCGAGATAGAGAAGTCCAATATGCTTATGATAGGACCGACAGGCTGCGGTAAGACATATCTGGTACGTACGCTTGCCAAGCTTCTCGATGTGCCGCTTGCGGTAACCGATGCTACGTCTCTTACCGAGGCGGGTTATATCGGTGACGATATCGAGTCTGTTGTATCGAAGTTACTTGCGGCAGCAGATAATGATATAGAGAAGGCCGAGCACGGCATAATCTTTGTAGATGAGATTGATAAAATCGCCAAGAAGAAGAATACGAATCAGCGTGATGTAAGCGGTGAATCTGTTCAGCAGGGTATGCTTAAGCTTCTTGAAGGTGCTGAGGTTGAAGTGCCTGTAGGTGCATCTTCAAAGAATGCTATGGTTCCGATGGTAACTATTGATACGACCAATATCTTATTTATCTGCGGCGGTGCTTTCCCGGAGATGGAGAATGTAATTAAGGAGCGTCTTAATAAGTCTTCTTCAATGGGATTTATGGCAGATCTTAAGGATAAGTATGATAAGGATAAAAACCTCTTACAGAAGGTAACAGTTGAGGATGTTAGAAACTTTGGTATGATTCCTGAGTTTATCGGACGACTTCCTATTCTTTTTGCATTGGAATCGCTTACGGAAGATATGCTTGTGCGTATCCTGCAGGAGCCTAAGAATGCAATTATTAAGCAGTATGAAGAACTGCTTGCTTTAGACGGAGTCAAGCTTACCTTTACGGATGAAGCATTGCATGAGATTGCGAAGAAAGCAATGGAAAAAGATGTCGGAGCAAGAGCACTTCGTGCGGTAATCGAAGAGTTTATGCTCGATATTATGTATGAGACCCCTAAGGATGACAATATCGGTGAAGTTGTTATCACTAAGGAATATTTAACGCATACAGGCGGACCGCAGATTAAGATGAGAGAATTCTTAAAAGCGGAAAGCGGACAATAAAGATAATTCGAATTGAGCCTATTGAACACACAATTTCAATAGGCTCTTACTTATACATCCCATTAACAAAAAACTTATTTAAATTAGTAATAAAGGATGTTACAATATAAAGTGAGTGAAAACGGGTAGAACTTTTTACCTGTTGGAAATATAGCATATTATATGATGAATGGAGGAAGCAAATTGAAGCAGTTATTAACCGGTAATGAAGCAATTGCCAGAGGCTTATATGAAGCTGGTGTTACTGTAGCAGCTGCATATCCTGGTACACCAAGTACTGAGATTATGGAGAATGTAGCTAACTATAAGGAGATCAGAAGCCGTTGGTCACCTAACGAGAAGGTAGCCGTTGAGGTTGCAGGTTCAGCAGCAATGGCAGGTGCAAGAGCTTTTGCAGCAATGAAGCACGTTGGACTTAACGTAGCAGCAGACCCAATGATGACATTGGCTTATGAAGGAGTTAACGGAGGTCTTGTTATCTTAACAGCCGACGATCCTGGTATGCATTCTTCTCAGAATGAGCAGGATAACCGTAACTTCTCTATTTTCGGTAAGTTACTTTGTATCGAGCCGTCAGATTCTCAGGAATGTAAGGATTTCATCAAGATTGCTTATGAGATTTCAGAGCGTTACGATCTTGTTGTATTATTCCGTATGTCAACACGTGTATGCCATTCCAAGAGTATCGTAGAGATTGGTGAGAGAAAAGAAGTAGGCGTTCGTGAGTATGTTAAGGATGTTAAGAAGAACATTATGGTTCCTGCACATTCAAGACCACGTCACTTCGTTCTTGAAGATATATTTAAGAAGGTTGAAGAGGAGTATGCTTATACAACTCCTTTAAATAAGATCGAGTGGAATTCTAAGAAGATCGGTATCATCTGTTCCGGTATTTCTTATCAGCACTGCAAGGATGTATTCGGTGAGGATGCATCATACTTACATCTTGGTTTACTTAATCCTCTTTCAAAGAAGCAGATTAAGGAATTCGCAGATCAGGTAGAAGAACTTTACATCGTAGAAGAGAGCGAACCGTTTATCGAGATGCAGGTTCGTGCAATGGGTATTGCCTGCAAGGGTAAGGACGTTGTTCCGAGATGCGATGAGTTAAATACAAGAAGAATCGGTAAGGCATTCGGCGTTAAGCGTTACGTTGAAGAAGATCTTTATCAGCCGGAGGTAAAAGCTCCTGCACGTCCTCCTGTACTTTGCGCAGGTTGCCCTCACAGAGGATTCTTCTATGAGTTAGGCAAGATGAAAGACGTTATGGTAGCAGGCGATATCGGATGCTACACATTAGGTATGGCAGCTCCGTTATCGGCAGTAGATTCCGTAATCTGTATGGGTGGCGGATTCTCAGGTGCTACAGGATTTGATCAGGCTAATAAGGAAGCAGGCCGTAAGACCAAGGTATTCGGATGCGTAGGTGATTCTACATTCTTCCACTCCGGAATTACATCTTTGGTTGACGCTGTATATAATAAGGCTGATGCAGTTTACTGTATCCTTAATAACTCAATTACAGCTATGACAGGTCATCAGGATAACCCTGGTACCGGTAAGACAATTACAGGCGAGATTACAGAAGCTATCGATCCGCTTGCAATCGTTCGTTCTTTAGGTATTCCTGAAGATCACATCCGTGTCGTTGATCCTCTTAACCTTGAAGAGACAAGAGCTGCAATCAAGGACGCTTATGAATCAACGGGTGTATTCGTAATTATGACTAAGAGCCCTTGTGCTCTTATTAAGGAAGTTCAGAAGGCTAACGCAGGTAAGCACGTAACAGCTAACCCTGACAAGTGTAAGTCCTGTAAGGCTTGTCTTAAGATCGGATGTCCTGCTGTTGCCCTTGGCAAAGACGGCAAGATTAAGATCGATCTTGCTCAGTGTAACGGATGCGGTATCTGCAAGCAGGTATGTAAGTTCGGCGCATTAGAGTAGAAAGGAGAAGAACGACAATGGAAAATGCAAATATATTACTTGTAGGTGTTGGTGGACAGGGAACACTTTTAGTATCTAAGATCCTTTCTGAAGGTTTAATGGAAGCCGGTTACGACGTTAAGATGTCTGAGATTCACGGTATGAGCCAGAGAGGTGGTTCCGTATCAACACATATCAAATTCGGTAAGAAGGTTAACTCTCCTGTTATCGCAGAGGGTGAAGCCGATATTCTTGTTTCTTTCGAGCAGGTTGAAGCACTCCGTGCGCTTCCTTATCTTAAGAAGGGTGGTACACTTATCGTTAACGATCATCAGATCTATTCAATGCCTATTATTACAGGTGCTGAAGATTATCCTGAAGGAGTTATCGAGTATCTTAAGAAGATCTGCCCTGATACATTAAGCTTGAATGCAGGTGAGATTGCTGAAGGACTTGGCAACATCAAGGCTCAGAATGTCGTATTACTCGGCGCAATGATCAAGAAGCTCGGCCTTGACTCAATCGACTGGAAGGCAGTAATTGCCAAGATGGTACCTGAGAAGTTCAAAGAGCTTAACCTTAAGGCATACGATGCAGGTTATGCATTATAAGTTATAGGATATAAAGCAAGGGATCTTTCATTGCGAAAGATCCCTTTTTTATAAATTTCAGGTATGGTGAAAGGGATTAATATAATGAAAAAATACCTTTTTAAGGCACCGGGCTTATTGGTAATTTCTTTGCTTCTGACAGTCATTGATTGTACAATGGGAACATTTTTCTCCCTTATGCTTGCGCGAATTGTGGATGCGGCCGGAACGGGGATGTCGGAACTTGTTCGGATGTTTGTAATCGGATTGATCTTCACGGTAGCATACGTGATTATTGTTATATTGGCAGGTGTTACGAAAAGCGCTTTTATAGGAAATAATAGAACGTATCTTAAAAACGGTTTATTCAGGTCGATTTTATCTTCCTACGGAAAAGATTATTCAGAAGTAAATACTGCGGAATATATTAATGATATGACAAACAATCTGTCTATATATGAGAATTCTTATATAGGCAACATTTATGATATAGTGTCAATTGTAGTAATGTTTGTTTCCGCATCGATTGTAACAATCATGGTTGAGCCGATGATGCTTATTTTTATGATCGTATTGGCTGCTATTACGGCGGTTGTTTCTGCCAATATAGGTAAACCGATTGAGAAGAAAACGGCTGCATATATGCAAAATCAAGCTGATTATGTTGCGGAACTTAAAGATGATTTTTCTGCGTTTTATTTGATTAAAACTTTCGGAGTACTTAAGAGTATTTTGATAAAGCATGAAGGCAAGAATAAAACGACAGAGGAAGCAAAAGTATCAGTTGGGATAAGCCGGGTATTATGCCAGGGTGTTGGACAGTTTGTAGGATTATTATCGACGATTCTGGTAATGGCAATTGCATCCTATTTCGTAATAAAAGGACGCTTTTCTATAGGAATGGTAATTGCATTTGGCAGTCTTATCGGACAAATTGTTGCGCCGATTTCAGAAATCCCTAACGTAATGGCAAATATTGCCGCATCAAAACCGGTAGTAACGAATTATAAAGAAATACTTGCGTCGGAAGAAAAAACCGGAAATAAAGAGAAAAATAGTTTAGATAACGCATTAACTCTTGATATGGTTAGTTTCTCATACGGCGACAAGCAGATACTTAAGGACATTTCTTTTAAGTTTGAAAAAGCAAAAAAGTATGCAATTGTCGGTCCTAATGGTAGTGGCAAGACTACGTTGATTAATATAATTAGCGGTTTGATGACAGACTTTGAGGGAAGCGTAAAATATGATGAGGAGAGTGTCAAAGATTTATCCGTTGAATCAAAAACAAATCTTGTAAGCGTAGTTGCACAGGAGACATTTTTGTTTAATGATACAATAAGAAATAACATATCTTTGTTTCAAGAAAAGTTTGATGATGAAAGTATTAAAAAAGCGTTGAATTACGTTGGTCTCGGAGAACTGATTGCAAAGCTTCCCGAAGGAATAGACACGGTTATTGAAGAAAATGGGAAGAATTTTTCCGGAGGAGAGAGGCAACGTCTATCTATTGCCAGAGCCATCTTAAGAAACAGTCCGATATTGATACTTGATGAAGGAACAAGCGCGGTTGATGTGAATGCGACAGCTGAGCTTGAGGATAAACTTTTAAATGACCCGGGTCTTACATTAATACAGATAACGCATAATATAAGTCGAGAACATCTTGAAAAGTTCGACGCTGTATTAAGCATTGGTTAAATAGAGTGTGTGAAGGTTTTTCTGTAAATGAGATATCCCAAGATAATTAACAAGCTGGATAATGGCAAAATCCATTGTTCAGCTTGTTTTGACTATATGTAATCCCGTTGCTTTTGCCAAGAATTATGTTAGAATATATATTATATTCCAGTATAAACGGTTAAGCAAATCGGCAGTTTGTCGGGATGATTTTTAAGTGAAAGTACCAGTTACACATGAGAATGGCAGATGAGGTAACTATGTCCTACAATCATGCTTGGGGAGGAACGATACCCTTTCCGAAAGAAAGATGTCATAGCCTTTTCTAAGTATCGCGGAAAATGGTTTTAAATTGTCACAAGGGACCATTTGTATGTATTGTGAATAGAACTCGTATTTTTAGAATTAAAGAGAGGATGTAGAGATCATGTTCAGAGAAATGAGACGCTTTAAGCAGAAGATTACCGATGAGGAATGCATAGAAATACTGAAGAACGAGCCAAGAGGTGTTCTGTCTGTTCTTGGAGATGAGGGATACCCATATGGTGTTCCGCTGGATCATTGGTATTCGGAAAGTGATGGAAAGCTTTACTTTCATTGCGCGAAAGAAGGTCATAAGATCGATGCAATCTCGGGATGTGATAAGGTTAGCTATTGCGTGATGGATAAAGGATATCGAAAAGAAGGCGAGTGGGCACTCAACATTCATAGTGTAATAGCATTTGGACGGATCCATGAGGTTACGGATGATGAAAAGAAGAAAGAAATCTGCACTTGCCTGTGTCAGAAGTTCACTGATGATGAGACATATCTTGAAAAGGAAATGAAAAATGCTTTTCCCCGCGTATGCTGTCTGGAATTGGATATAGAGCATATGACAGGGAAACTTGTGAACGAGGCGTAGTGATTTTATATTTCAGTTTTACGTTTTATAAAAACTTAAAAAATGTATATTGACTCTCACATTATGTGAGGGATTATCGTTGTAGTGAGCTCAAGAAAATACATCCATGGAGGTAGAAACAAATGCTTAAAATAGGCGAATTTTCAAAACTATCCAGAGTAAGCATCAGGA
>JAEEGF011193766.1_pt1 | contig 57689 bp, 52 predicted proteins | sample 9134171 | NCBI WGS metagenome assembly JAEEGF01 (sample SAMN16246542, study PRJNA631951) | gut metagenome | biome: gut microbiome; feature: rumen; material: AP-attached | host: Bos | place: Iran: Karaj | collected 2018-10 | reverse complement strand
TTCTTATTACTACCGATTCGTATTCTCGGGTCGATTATTCCGTAGAGAAGATCGAGTAAAAATCCGGTTCCGACAGCAATTGCAACATAGAACATGGAGATACATAGGAACATATTGTAATCAGGAATAACACCCAGGTATCCTGACGAAAGCCATTCTTTTGCATCACCGGTAAGCTTATCGAGCGCGAAGAAAGTTCGTATGTATGTTATTGACAGGCCTGCGATTGCAAAGATTTTCTCGATTATAAATGAGTTGGTAACAATAAAAATTACATTCGAGAAGATTTCCGGGAAAATTGATACTATTGCGTTCTTAAAAGTATGTCTTCTTATTATCTGCCATTTGGATAATCCTTTTACCTGTAAAAGTGCCACATAATCGGAATGGTATGATTCCAGAAGCGAGCCTCTCAGGACATACATATATGTTGAAATAGGTCCTAAAGAAAGCGCAAGGATTGGTATTATAGCACCGTGGAACATTCTTAAGGTGAGAAGATTGGTTCCGTTAGGAAAGAGGAACGGGAAAAGATCAAGCTTCCAGCATAAGAAGTATTGTAATGTAAATGCCCATACGAATACCGGAATTGAACCGAAGGATAATATAATTATATTAAATATACCATTTGCAAATTTGTTCTTGATAACCGCAGACCATAAGCCTAATAAGATACCTATAGGAATGGACAGTAATATAGATACACCGGTTACATAGAAAGTATACTTTAGTTTGGTAGATATATACTTAGTAACAGGCGGATAAAGGAATCCTTTGGTAGTACATTCACCCCAGTCAAATTTTGTGATAATATTTCTTAGGGCTTCTTTGTACTGAACTATCCATACTCTGTTAAACTTCCAATAGTCGTTTTCTATGGGATATAAGCGTATGAGAATAAATAGTATGGAATAGATTATTAACATGGTAAGTAATGCAAGTACTATACGCTTTAATACGTATTTAAACATCGGTAAAATCCCCCTAATATTCGGTTAGAAGTAAAATATGAACAAACACTCCTTAATTTCTTAACGAAATGTTAACATAAAATGAACGACACGTCAATATGTTATTAACAAATAATTTGTTATATTATTTTCGTTTAACTTTGAAAGAATAGTAAGAAGTGCTATAATATTAAAAGCGTGTAATGGGGAGTAAGGGATGAAATGAAAGGTTTTAAAGAGACATTCAAAGAATTATGCATTAGATACAAGCACGGTCTGTGCTTTTTATATGCACTTATATATTTTCCGTGGTTTTCGATTATAGAGAAGCATGTGACATGGCATTTCCATATAGTTCATATGGCTCTTGACGATATGATACCGTTTAATGAATTTTTCATTATACCGTATCTATTCTGGTTCCCATATGTGGCAATACCGCTTGTGTATTTCTTTCTTACGGATAAGGAGACGTTTCTTAAGTCGTGTAAGTTTTTGTTTACGGGAATGACGTTGTTTCTTATAATATCAACCATCTATCCTAACGGAGCATATCTTAGACCGATAGTGTTTAAACGTGACAATATCTTTACCGAACTTGTAAAGATTCTCTATAAGATGGATACACCGACGAATTTGTTCCCCAGCATCCACGTATATAATGCACTCGGAACACATCTTTCGATATGCTACAGCAATAAATTTATGGGATCAAGAGCTTTTAAGACGGGCTCTTTAATAATTGCAATTCTTATAGTGCTTTCAACCATGTTTATTAAGCAGCACTCGGTATTCGATGTGATTACTGCTGTTGTTATGGTTTGCATATTCTGGATTATGTTCTATGTGAAGGATTTTAGTCTTATAAGACGTATAAAAGCAAAGAGAATTAAAGCATAGATTAATTATAAAGGAGTAAAAAAATGAAAAAGAGAATATCATTATTGTTGATTCTTGTACTTATACTTTCAACAATGTCACTTACGGGATGCGGAAAGTACAGTTCAAGTTATACTGCGACAATGCTTGTAACAACGCAGGATAAGACTTCAGCATCGATGAACTTTTCGACATTTAACGGAAGTAAGGTTTTCAAACTTAAGACCGGTGACGAGGATATGTCCTTAAGAGTATACGGTAAGCTTGAAAAGGGTAATGTTGAGGTATATTGTGATTTTGGTAAGGTATTAAGACAGCTTCTTGTTATGGATGATGATTCTGAGTTTGAGACTTCAATTGATATACCTGCAAAGTCGACATTATATATTCTTATTGAAAGTAAGGGCGAAGCACAAGAAGGCAAGTATGAATTTGAGTTGACCGAAAAAGAATAAAGTTAAGCGGCTCTATAGCGGAGCCGCTTAACTTTATTCTTCTATAACTTTCTTTGAGCCTACTCGTATTCTCGGATCTATTAATCCGTAGCAGATGTCGGTGATAAGTCCCGTTACAAGGGCAAGGATAGTGTAGAACATAGACAGGCACAAGAAAGTGCCTTGCCATCCGGACAGCATTGAAGTAATAAAAGTTCTACCTATACCGGGTACCGAAAAGATTCGTTCTACGAAAAATGAACCGGTAAATATTGCAATAATGCTTGATTGAAAAAGCGGAAGTATCGGCATCATTGAGTTACGAAATGCATGCCGTAAAAGAACCCGGGTTTTGGATAATCCTTTAACCCTTGCAAGCATCATATAGTCAGCTGTTAAAGTTTCGGAAAGCTCTCCTCGTACAAAACGCATAAAGCTTGCGGTCGGTCCCAAGGAAAGGCATATAATCGGCATAATTGCTGTTTTAAAAAGCTTCCATGAGAAGAAATCATCACCGTAGCCGAATATAAGCGGAAAGAGGTTTAATTTAAAACCTATAAAATACTGAATAAGCATACATGATACAAATTCGGGAACAGATACAAGTAATATTATAACAATATTTATTACCTGATCCGGCCATTTGTTCTTATATAATGCTGCAAGAGAACCAAAAAATATACCTAACGGAAACGAAATAAGAATTGCGGGTATAGTTATATATAACGTATATCTTATGGGACCTGTAAGCCATTCCGCAATGCTTCTGTAGGTTCCGGGTGTGGTACCGAAATTAAACTGGAGAAATATCGCTTTTATATAATAGATGCAGACTTCTATAAAAACCTCGGGACTTTCGGGGTGCCATGCATATCCTTCAACCGGCATTAATAGTATAAGCGGAATAAGTATTGCCATAATAATAAACAAGGTTAAAGCCATAAGAAAGATTCGTTTAATAATGTATTTAATCATGTATCCGGCCTCCGTTGGTATAGATAATCAGTGAAATCGAAGCTGCTTGATTTAAAAATATCTTAACATATGTTCAGGAAAAATAATAATTATATATTTATAAAAAATATAAAAATATTATAAACAGCATAGAAGAGTTTATTCCTGTTGAAAATTTCCACTTAACATTTATAATATATCTTGTAGTATTGTGTGACGGAGGATGATTATGTCATCTGCTAAGAGAACGAGAACTGCCATAACTGTATTATCCATATTGTTTTTATTAACCGTAGCGGGCACTTTCGTGGCTGCATCGGTTTATTTCGAATTCCATTTTTTTCCCAATACATATATAGGATATGATGACATATCCTGCAAGACACCTGAGGAGATAGAGAATAGGTACGAGAGACAGATTCGTAATTATAATCTTGCACTTGTTCTCAGAGATAAAAAGGTTGAACGTATATCTGCCGAAGATATAGGGCTTAAGCCGGAATATGGCAATGCGCTTCGAGAAGCCTTAGATAACCAGCATGGATATGCTTTTATATTAAGTTTATTCAAGAAAACGGTACTTGATGATGTTCCGGTGGAGCTTGACGAGGAACAATATGCGGTAACGTTAGCAGGTCTTGAGTGCTTTGATAAAGCTAATGAGATAGCACCTGTTGATGCACATATAGAATATGTTAACGGTACATATGTAATCATTGATGAAGTTATGGGTAATACTCTTAATCGGGAGAAAACCGAAGAGGTAATAAGAGAAGCCATTCTTTCACTTAGAAAAGAAATCGATCTTGATAAGTACGAGTGTTATGTCAACCCTGAAGTTACGGCGGAAGATACAACAATTCTTCAGGCGGCGAATGAAGCCAATGAGTATCTTCTTACCAATGTGCAGTACGGTTCGGGCGGAAAGGTTGTAAAGCTTGATTCCGACAGAATTGTGGATTTCATTAAGCTTGATGATAAGGGCTGGCTTGTACTTGATGACGAGGGACACCCTGTTATTAAGGATGAAGAGATAGACAAGTTTGTTGCGCTTTTACAAAGTACATATGATACATATAAGAATAATCAGATATTCCATACGTCTTACGGCAAGGATGTTACCGTAAGAAACGGCGGAATAGGATATATGGTTGATGCCAAGGCTGAAAAGGAAGCTGTATATACTGCGCTTAAGGAAAAGACGGTTGAGCAGCGTGAGCCTGTCTTCTCAAGAAGAGCATATTCTTCGGGCAAGTATCAGTACGGTAACAGTTATATAGAGGTTAACTTAACCGCGCAGCATGTATTTGTATATATTAAGGGCAGTAAGGTATTTGAGACCGACTGTGTAACGGGTTCCGTAAGTCGTGGGACAACTACCCGTGTCGGAATGTTCACTATTAAGTATAAGCAGAAGAATGCAACGCTTAGAGGTGATAATTATACTTCGTTTGTATACTTCTGGATGCCTTTTGACGGTGGAATAGGACTTCATGATGCGACCTGGAGAAATTACTTCGGCGGAAGCATATATAAGACTTCGGGTTCACACGGATGTGTCAATCTTCCGTATGCTGCGGCAGAGAAGATATATGGAGTAGCATATGCGGGAATGCCTGTAATCGTATATGAACTTGCCGGAACAGAGAAACAGGCCGACAGCGCGTCAGGTAATTAGTTATCATCAGCTTATGATTATGATTAAAATAAACTATATCTCTATTGACTTATAAGTGTTATAATCGTTAATAGAGTTAATGTGCACTGCACTATTATATATTATACGGGGGTATTAGCAATGTTATCAAAACAGATGGAAAAAGCAGTTTCCAACCGCTCCGCTATTCGTGAGATTTTCGAATACGGTATTAAGCTTGGCAAGGAGATAGGTTACGAGAACGTATTCGATTTTTCACTCGGTAATCCGGCAACACCGGCACCGAAGAAGTTCGATGAGACCATTATTAAGCTTGAGCAGACAATGGATCCTTTAAAGCTTCATGGTTATACGGATAATGCGGGTATTATGGATGTAAGAGCCGCAGTTGCAGAGAATCTTAACAAAAGATTCGGTACCGATTTCGAAGCAATGTCAATCGTTATGACAGTTGGTGCGGGCGGTGCTATTAATACAGTACTTAAGGCAGTTCTCGATCCTGATGATGAGGTAATCGTATTTGCACCTTACTTCTCAGAGTATGACAACTATGTAAGCAATTTCTACGGTAAGCTTGTGAAGATCGCACCTAACTTCCCGACCTTCCAGCCGGACCTTGATGCATTAAAGAAAGCAATTACACCGAAGACCAAGGCAGTACTTATCAATACTCCTAATAACCCTTCGGGTGTTGTATATTCGGAAGAGTCCATTAAGGGACTTGCCGAAGTTTTAAGACAGAAGCAGAACGAGTACGGACATGAGATTTATCTTATCTCGGATGAACCTTATAGAGAGCTTCTTTACGATGGAGCTAAGCATTACTTTGTATCTAAGTATTACGAGAATACATTTGTATGCTATTCATTCTCCAAGTCGCTTTCTCTTCCGGGAGAGAGAATCGGTTATATCGCAGTACCGAAGACAATGAAGGATTGGCAGCATGTAGCACTTGCAATTAAGACCGCTACAAGAATTTTAGGATTCGTTAACGCACCTGCACTTATGCAGATGGCAGTTAAGGAGTGCCTTGAAGAGCAGTCCGATATTACATATTATGCACATAACCGTCAGATCTTACTTGATGGACTTACAAAGTGCGGATTTACATGCACTAAGCCTGAGGGAGCTTTTTATCTCTTCCTTAAGAGCCCAATCGATGACGATGTTGCATTCTGTGAGACAGCTAAGAAGTATAACCTTATGCTTGTTAACGGTTCATCATTCGGATGCCCGGGCTATGTAAGAATTTCTTATTGTGTAGCTACAGATAAGATTGAACGTTCAATGGAGAAGTTTGCACTTCTTGCAAAGGAATATAACTTATAATTTGAAAGGTACTTTAAAATGGAGAGTCTGGTAACCTGGTTTACCACAAATCTTGCGCCATATATATCGCGTGAACTTGTGGTATTTATAATATCGTTAATGCCTATACTTGAGCTTCGAGGCGGGTTACTTGCGGCTTCACTTTTACAGGTGCCGATGTGGACCGCGATACCTATATGTATTGCGGGTAATATATTGCCGATTCCATTCTTATTGCTGCTTATTAAGAAGTTATTCGCTTTTCTTAAGAGGTTTAAGCTTACGCGCGGATTTGTTACTTACTTAGAGAACAGAGCTTTAAGAAAGAGCGGTAAAGTTAAAAACGCTGAATTCGTCGGACTTATGCTTTTTGTCGGAATACCTCTTCCGGGAACGGGCGCGTGGACGGGTTCTTTGATAGCTTCGTTACTTGAGATTGATTTTAAGAAGGCAATATGGGCCGAGTTATGCGGAGTTGCAATTGCATGTGTATTGATGTGCATTATTTCGTACGGTTTACTCGGACTGATTCTTTAATTTAAGGAGATTTAAAATGGCAGGTAAGAATCCTATAGCAACAATTACAATGGATAACGGCAGTGTTATCAAAGTTGAATTATATCCTGAAATTGCACCTAATACGGTCAACAATTTTATAAGCCTTGTTAAGAAGAACTTTTACGACGGACTTATTTTCCATCGTGTTATCGAAGGATTTATGATTCAGGGCGGATGCCCTGACGGAACCGGAATGGGTGGCCCGGGATATGTTATCAAGGGAGAGTTCTCTCAGAACGGTTTCAAGAATGATCTTAAGCATGAGCCGGGAGTTATCTCTATGGCAAGAACGATGATTCCGGATTCTGCCGGATGCCAGTTCTTCATTATGCACCATGCTGCACCGCATCTTGATGGTGCATATGCAGCTTTCGGTAAGGTTACTGAGGGAATTGAAGCGGTAAATGCAATTGCAACCGTTGATACGGATGCAATGGATCGTCCGTTAACACCGCAGGTAATTAAGAGTATTACGGTTGAGACCTTTGGTGTTGATTATCCGGAGCCGGAGAAGTTTCCGGATATCGACGAGCATTAAACCGACAATTTTGAAGTTTTTGGAGCCTTGCTATTTTGCAAGGCTCTTACTTTAATCAGAGGAAAGGAGATTTCATGTACTACTTAAAGAACCTATACATAACCGAAGAACTGCTTAATGATAAAAAAACTCATGATTTTAAGGATGACATGAGAGAGTCCTTTCATGTATACGTGCTTCCGGACAGAATAGAAGCATTCAGACAGGAACTTACGGATATTAAGGATTATGATAAAGAAAGCCTTCTTATGTCTTCCGTTCCTGAGCTTTTAAACTTTGCGCGCGCAATCGGAGTTGCATCGATTCCTTGCGTTAATAACGATTTTGATAATTATGTCGGATATGAATTTGCATTGCAGGACTTTGCCGAAACGCAAGCAGATTATATAGATAAGTCCTACAGAAGACTTAAGGATATTCCTTGGGAAGTTATAGAAACCAAGCGTATGATAATAAGAGAAGAGACGGTTGAAGACCTTCCGGCACTTTATAAGCTGTATGAGGGAGAGCATATTAAGCGCTTTATTGAGCCGCTTCTTCCTGATATAAGAGCGGAAGAAGAGTACGTGGAAAAGTATAAGAAATACGTCTACAGGATGTATGAATTCGGTATATGGATTGCGGAAGAAAAAGATACTCATGAGTTAATAGGCAGGATGGGATTGGAGCCTAAGACTTACGAGGATGACGTAAAAGGCGTTGAACTTGGATATATAATCGGGGAAAAGTTCCTGCGCCAGGGTTACTGTATGGAGGGATGCCGCGCCATTATCGATTATGCACGAGATGTACTTAATCTTCCGGAACTGTACGTGATTATTAAGCCGGCAAATGAAGTATCGCAGATTATAGCGGAGAAATTGGGCTTTATATATGAGAAGGATATTAATGACAGAAACCGCATAATGAAGCGATATAAAATTGCATTTAATGAGCAAATTTAGTATAATATTATGATATGGTGCCGTGAATATAACCACTGCACGTTTATTTAGTTTTTTGGAGTAGTATTACGAATGGTTACAAATGAGCGTTTGGAAAAAATAGGAGAGAAGATGGAAGAAGAGCTCGGCTCCATTAAGAAGACGGAAGACTTTGCCGACCCGGATGAGCTTTTTGCAGAACTTCTTGATACCATTAAGAAATATCATCCGTCCGATGATACGACAATGATTGTTAAGGCTTACGAAGTTGCGAAGAAGATGCATAACGATCAGAAGAGAAAATCGGGCGAACCATATATTAATCACCCAGTAGCGGTAGCAATAATCCTTGCAGATCTTGAAATGGACAAGGAGACTATTATCGCTGCGCTTTTGCATGATGTAATAGAAGATACACCGATGACGAAGGAAGAGCTTACCGAAATTTTCGGCGAGGAAGTTGCATTACTTGTCGACGGTGTTACCAAACTTACTCAGTTAAACTATCAGCAGGACAAGATAGAGGCACAGGCAGAGACATTAAGAAAGATGTTCCTTGCCATGGCGAAGGATATCAGAGTTATCATTATTAAGCTTGCCGACAGACTTCATAATATGCGTACGCTTAAGTATATGAAGCCTGAGAAGCAGAAGGAAAAAGCGCGTGAAACAATGGATATATATGCGCCGATTGCCGAGCGCCTCGGTATCAGTAAGATTAAGGTGGAACTCGATGATCTTTCTTTAAAGTACCTTCAGCCTGATGTATATTGTGACCTTGTAGAGAAGGTTCAGATGAGAAAAGCTACAAGAGAGGAATTTATTGATTCTCTTGTTAAGGAAGTAAGCGAGCATATTAAGAATGCCGGCATCGAAGCGGAGATTTCCGGTCGTGCCAAGCATTTTTTCAGTATATATAAGAAGATGGTCAATCAGGACAAGACTATAGATCAGATATATGATTTATTTGCGATAAGAATCCTGGTTGATTCGATTAAGGATTGCTATGCGGCACTCGGTATCGTACATGAGATGTATAAGCCGATTCCGGGCAGATTCAAGGATTATATAGCAATGCCTAAGCCGAATAGATACCAGTCACTGCACACGACTGTTATCGGAAGTAACGGAACACCGTTTGAAATTCAGATAAGAACGTATGAGATGCATCGAATTGCCGAATACGGTATCGCTGCACATTGGAAATATAAGGAAGTCGGCAAGGATAAGTTAGACGAAACCGTTAATACTGTCAACGAAGAAGAGAAGATGGCATGGCTTCGCCAGATCCTGGAGTGGCAGAAGGAAATGTCCGATAATAAGGAGTTTATGTCACTTCTCAAGTCCGATCTTGACTTATTTGCTGATTCCGTATTTTGCTTCTCGCCAAAGGGTGATGTTAAGAACCTTCCTGTAGGTTCTACACCGATTGACTTTGCATATTCCATTCATTCTGCGGTAGGTAACAGAATGGTAGGCGCTAAGGTTAACGGCAAGCTTGTTCCTATAGATTATGTAATTCAGAACGGCGACAGAATCGAAGTCCTTACTTCACAGAATTCGACGGGACCTAGCCGAGACTGGCTTAATATTGTTAAGTCCTCACAGGCGAAGAGCAAGATTAATGCCTGGTTTAAGTCGGAACTTAAAGAAGAGAATGTCGCACGAGGCAAGGATTTGCTTGAAGCGTACAGCAAGGCTCACGGAATCGATTATACCGAGATTAATAAGCCTGACATAAGAGCTCAGGTTTTACATAAGTACGGATTCAAGGATTGGGATTCGATGCTTGCGTCTGTCGGACACGGCGGACTTAAGGAAGGCCAGATTATAGGCAAGATGAATGATGTCTATAAGAAGATTAAGGCTGAGAACATTACCGATGAAGAGATTTTAACCAATATTGCCAATAAGGACAATGACTTCATTCAGGAGTTTAAGCGACACCACGGCGGTATTACCGTTAAAGGAATTCATGATGTGGCGGTCAGATTTTCCAAGTGCTGTTCACCTGTCCCCGGCGATGAGATTGTAGGATATATTACAAGAGGCCGTGGAGTAACAATTCACAGAACCGATTGTGTCAATATGCTTGCATTAAGCGATATCGAGAAAGAGCGACTTATTGATGCCGACTGGGAAGAAGGTTCCGAGAAGGGCAATTATATCGCAGAGATTCAGATTTACGGTCATAACAGAAGGGGATTACTTGCCGATATTACCAAAGTTCTTACGGAAAAGAGCATGGATATCATATCTGTTCATACCAAGACAGGTAAGAATGACGTATCCTCGATATTCTTGGCTTTTGAGGTTAACAACAAGGAAGAACTAAATACCGTAGTTGACAAGATTCGTCAGATTGAGTCTGTACTCGATATCGAGAGAACCTAAGGAGTAAGATATGAGAATAGATTGCGTTGTTGTCGGACCTATAGGTACTAACTGCTACATTCTTACGAATGATAGAAAAGAGGCACTTATAGTAGATCCCGGCGACCACATGAAAAGCATAGTTGAAAAGCTCGATGAACGGGAAGCTACGCCGCTTGCGATTCTTATTACGCACGGCCACTTCGATCATACGGGTGCGGTGCTTAAATTAATCGAGAAATATAAGATTCCGACCTATGCCAATATATTGGAGGAACCGGTATTTACCGACAAGAGCTATTCAATGGCATTACATTCCATTGAGATTGATAATTATCTTAAGGATGGAGATATTGTTACAATATCCGATTTTACCTTTAAGATGATATCTACACCCGGACATACTTTGGGCGGAGCGTGCTTCTATTTTGAGAAGGAAAAAGCTCTGTTTTCCGGAGATTCGTTATTTTTTGAATCTGTCGGAAGAACCGATTTTAAGGGCGGTTCCGGAACGGAACTTTTAAGAAACCTTAAGGAGAAGATAATGCTTCTTCCTGATGATACGGATGTATATCCGGGACATATGGAATTTACGACAATAGGACACGAGAGGGTTAATAATCCTTTCCTTTGCTGATGATTAAGATACATTTAAAAGACGATGCGTATGAATCTGACGTAAGAGCAATGGTACAGGCTTTTTATCCTAACACACTTCTTTTTGTGGAAAAGGATGAAACTTCTTTGGAAAAGCAGCGCATTAAAAGTGATGAACCCGTTGAATTTACGCTTGATGTCGATACGGAAGTCAGTGATAAGAACGAATTAAAAAGAAGACTGTACGATGAATTAAGTGATAGAACCGGTAAGACGCTTCCTTGGGGAACACTGACCGGGATTAGACCTACGAAGATACCGATGAAGCTTCTTAATGAAGGATACAGTGATTCGGATATCCCGGAAGAGCTTAAGCGCGAGTATCTTGTGAGTCCTGATAAGGCGGCTCTTGCACTTAATGTAGCGAAAAAAGAGCGAAGCATACTTTCTAAAGTGCCTGCCGATTCATACAGTCTATATGTTCATATACCGTTCTGTTCTACAAGATGTGCATACTGCTCGTTTACATCATTTCCTGCAGATAAGTATGAAGATATGATGCACGATTATGTCGATGCTGTAATAACAGAGCTTAAGGCAATAGCCGTAAAAAAACGCGGTAAAAAGCCTTCGACGATATATATGGGCGGCGGAACGCCGACAGCGTTACCTTGCGAAGAACTTACAAGATTATGTAACGTAATTAAAGAGCTTTTCTACGATGATGCTCTTCTTGAGTGGACCGTTGAAGCAGGCCGTCCCGACTCTATAGATGAAGAGAAGCTAAGAGCACTTTTAAATGCCGGAGTTACAAGGATTTCAATTAACCCGCAGACGATGAATCAGGCAACGCTTGATATTATAGGAAGACATCACAGCGTTGAAGATATATACAAAGCATTTAAGCTTGCAAGGCAGGTTGGATTTACCAATATCAATGCGGATCTTATAATGGGACTTCCGAATGAAGGTATAAGCGAAGTCGAGCATACGCTTCAATGTATAAAAGCGCTTGAACCCGAAAGTCTTACCGTACATTCGCTTGCAAGAAAGCATAATGCGGACATGACGCTTAATGCTAAGGATTATAATAATTATAAAAGCGAAGATGCCGAAAAGCTGATGGAAATGGCAGCTGATGCGGCTGAATCTCTTGATCTTAAGCCGTATTACCTGTATAGACAGAAGATGATGTCGGGCAATCAGGAGAATATAGGATATGCCCTATCCGACAAAGAAGGATATTACAACATACTCATTATGGAGGAATATCATTCGATTATATCTGCGGGCGCGGGAGCGATAACCAAGATAGTTGATACACCGGGACATCTTAAGACCAGAATTGAAAATGTTAAAGATGTCAGGGAATACATAAAGAGAATAGATGAAATGATAGAAAGAAAGGTGGAGATTTAATGGCACTTAAGAAGAAACCGGTAACGGGAATGCGTGATATATTACCGAATGAGATGGAACTTCGAGATTATGTGCAGAATGTAATCAAGGATACCTATCGTTCGTTCGGTTTTACACCGATAGAGACACCGTGTATGGAAGACATAGAGAATCTTTCATCAAAGCAGGGCGGTGAGAACGAGAAATTAATGTTCAAGGTATTAAAGCGCGGAGAGAAGCTTGATATCGAGAATGCCAGGGAAGAACTTGATCTTACGGATATGGGATTAAGATACGATCTTACACTTCCACTTGCAAGATATTATTCCAACAATGCGAACGAATTACAGTCACCGTTTAAGGCATTACAGATTGGTAATGTATGGCGTGCTGACAGACCGCAGAGAGGTCGATACCGTCAGTTTATGCAGTGCGATATAGATATGTTCGGCGAGGCTTCTAATCTTGCCGAAATTGAGCTTATATTGGCTACAACGACATGCCTTTCAAGACTTTCTTTTAAGGATTTTGAGATAAAGATTAACGACAGAAGACTTCTTAAGCTTATGGCGGGTTACAGCGGCATTGCTGAGGACAGATTCGATGAAGTGTTCATTATCCTTGATAAGATGGATAAGATAGGCCTTGACGGTGTAAGAGAAGAGCTTATTAAGCACGAATTTGCCGAAGCATCGGTTGATAAGTATCTTAAGTTATTTGACGGCATTAACGGAAGCGATTCACCGCTTAAGTATCTTCTTACCACGCTCGGTGAAGAAGCTACCGACGCAATTACTTCATTACAGGAGATAATCGATGCGGTTGATGCTTCCAAGGTAGCTGAATTTAAGATGGTATTCGATCCGACATTGGTTCGAGGAATGGGATATTACACAGGAACAATCTTCGAGATTGCGCTTCCTAATTTCGGCGGCGCTTGCGGAGGCGGCGGAAGATATGATAAGATGGTCGGACGTTTTACCGGTCAGGATGTTCCGGCGTGCGGATTCTCCATAGGATTTGAAAGAATCATTCTTTTACTTACGGAGAGCGGTTTTAAGATTCCGGGTGCTCCTAAAAAGGTATGCATTATGATAGATAAGAAGTTTCCACAGGAGAGAATTCCTGAAGTTATGAAGAAAGCAACGGAACTTCGAAACGAAGGAAATGCTGTTCTGGTTGTCAGAATGAACAAGAACAAGAAATTCCAGAAAGATCAGCTTACTGCTGAAGGATACGAGAATTTTATTGAATACTTTGCAGATTAAAAGGAGATAGATTATGCAGTCACGTACACATACTTGCGGTGAATTAAGAATCGGTAATGTTGGGGAGCGCGTTACCCTTGTCGGCTGGCTCGAGAATTTAAGAGAAGTCGGAAGTAACCTTGGATTCATCGTATTAAGAGACTTCTACGGAACAACACAGATAGTTGTTGAGACAGAAGAGATGATGAAGACAGTAAAAGCTATAACCAAGGAGTCCACGATTCAGGTAGAAGGCGTCGTTCGTGAGAGAAGTTCCAAGAATGACAAGCTTCCTACAGGCGAGATTGAAGTTGTTCCTGATAGCGTTAAAGTCTTGGGACGCTGCCGTTATAACGAATTACCGTTTGAGATTAACAGAAGCCGTGAGGCTGATGAGACACAGAGACTTAAGTATAGATATCTGGATCTTCGTAACCCTGAGGTTAAGAATAATATCATCTTAAGATGTAACGTAGTATCCGCGCTTCGTAAGGCAATGACGGAGCATGGATTCTTGGAGATTACAACTCCGATTCTTACAGCTTCTTCACCTGAAGGCGCAAGAGATTATCTTGTACCTGCAAGAAAGCATCCGGGCAAGTTTTATGCGCTTCCTCAGGCTCCGCAGCAGTTCAAGCAGCTTCTTATGGTATCCGGTATCGACAGATACTTCCAGATTGCACCTTGCTTCAGAGATGAGGATGCAAGAGGAGACAGATGTCCGGGCGAATTCTATCAGCTTGATATGGAGATGGCATTTGCATCACAGGAAGACGTATTTGCTGTTCTTGAAGATGTATTACCGCCGATTTTTGCCAAGTACGGTAAGTATGATATTGCATCTTCTGCACCGTTTAAGAGAATTCCATTCCTTGAGGCAATGGAGACTTATGGTTCCGATAAGCCTGACCTTAGAATTGACTTAAGAGTTAATGATGTAACCGAGTTACTTAAGGATTGCGGATTTGAACCGTTTAAGGATAATATGATTAAGGCTGTTCGTGTATCCGATTGCAAGGAAAGCCGTAAGGTTATAGATTCTCTCTGCGAGCAGGTTGAAGTACAGGCAGGTAACAAGGCTTACTGGTTTAAGGTTGATGAGACCGGAGAACTTGCGGGCGGTGTTGCTAAGTTCGTTAAACCGGTACAGGAAGAGATTACCAAGGCACTCGGTCTTGAAAAGGGTGATTTAATTGTTCTTTGTGCAGGTAAGAAGACAGCAGCGCAGAAAACTTCGGGTGTTATCGTTAAGACATTCGGCGCCAACATTCCGGGACATATCGACAGAGAGCGTTATGAGTTCTGCTGGATAGTAGACTTCCCTATGTATGAGATAGGTGAAGAGTCAGGTGAGCTTGAATTCTGCCACAATCCGTTCTCGATGCCGTCGGGTGGAATTGAGACATTACTTAAGGCAGAACGCGGTGAGATTGATCCGCTTAGTATAACAGCAGACCAGTACGATCTTGTTGTTAATGGTGTTGAGTTATCATCGGGTGCTGTAAGAAATCACGATCCGGAAATCATGCTTAAGGCATTTGAGATGGTTCGCCTTGGTGAAGAGGATGTTAAGAGTAAGTTCCCGGCAATGTATAATGCATTCTGCTATGGAGCTCCGCCTCATGCAGGTATTGCACCGGGTGTAGACCGTATGGTTATGCTTCTTGCGGGTGAAGATTCAATCCGTGAGGTTATTCCGTTCCCGATGAATAAGAATGCGCAGGATATTATGATGGGAGCACCTTCTGAAGTAACACCTCATCAACTTGAGGAGCTTCATATTGCGATTACCAAGATAGAAGAGTAGTAAGTAAAGTAAAAGAGCGACTTAGAAAGTCGCTCTTTTTTAATACTTATTGAATTGTATGCTTATTTGTCGTCGGTGCCTGTCCAGTCATTGAACTTCTCGATAACCTTGTCATATGTCTGCTTGCAGATGTCAGGAAGTTCTTTGCCCCAGGCACCTGTGGCCTGTTCATAACCCTTCTTGAAGGCATTGAGTAATGTCTCAGCCTTAGAAGTGTCACCGCCGGATAAAGCTTTGGCAAACTGTAAGATACGCTCTGAAGTCTGCTCTACACCGTAATATCCGTCTTCCGAGATGAGTTCCTGTGCCTGCTTCTTAGCGGCTTCGGTTACCGTAAAGTTACCGCTTGCCAAGAATTTCCACACATCGTCATCACCAACAGAGATACCGGCCTGAACAGAAATCGCATTCTTAACCATATCGGTTAACTGTGTCTTGCGAGCTTCAGCATCGTTCTGTAACTGAGTGATAAGATCGCTCTTCTCGTATACAGCTGCCGGGGAACCCTGTACTAATGTACCTGCATCTGTTTTCATTAAGACGCGTCCCTCTTTACTGGAGTCTTTCGATACTTGAGTACTCTTCCCTGAGTTCGTTTGCTGATATGCCTGAATGGCGTCAAATTTAATCTCCATAAGCTACCCTCCTTGGTACATGCTAAAAATGGGAACAATAAGTGTCATTGTATATATCGGCACTTTCAGTTTAAAAATTAGCATATTTTGAAAAATTAGTCAAGAAATTCAGAATTTTTTCAAAGCCTTGACAAAAGCGCGTTATTTATCTATTGTATAGTAGTATGCAAAATACAAAATTATACATTTTTTTGTTTGCATTTATGAGGTGTACACATGGTCAGAATAGTCCTTGAACCTTTTGCCAAGGTTAACCTGGGCCTTGATATTGTCGGAAGACGTGATGACGGTTATCACGAGGTTAAAATGATTATGCAGTCGGTTGATTTAAAAGACTGTATGACATTGACCGTTACAGATGAGGATATCGTCGCGATAATGACCGATTCAAAGGATATTCCTGCCGATGACAGCAATATAGTCATTAAGGCAATTAAGCTTTTAAAACAGGAATATGGGATTAAGAAGGGCATTAACGTTGAACTTAAGAAGAATATACCGATTGCGGGCGGAATGGCCGGCGGTTCGGCGGATGCTGCGGCAGCGTTACGTGGAATGAATGAGCTTTTTAACTTGAAGCTTGATGATAAGAAGTTGTGCGAGCTTGGAGTTAAGCTCGGAGCAGATGTACCTTATTGCATTATGGGTGGAACAATGCTTTCGGAAGGTATAGGAGAGGTATTAACTCCTTTAAAATCCGCGCCGGATTGCTACGCTGCAATAGTTAAGCCTGCTTTTTCCGTATCTACCAAGAAAGTATATGAGGCATATGACAGTCTTTCCGGGGACAGAATAATTCATCCGGATATTGACGGATTAATTGATGCGATAAATGAAGGTGACTTATATAAGATGTGTACTCGTATGGGAAACTCTCTTGAAAGTGTGACAGAGAAGGATCATCCTTATATCACCGAAATTAAGAGAATACTTGAAGAAAAGGGTGCGGTTAAAGCTATGATGAGCGGAAGCGGCCCGACTGTATTCGCGATATTCGACGATAAAGATAAAGCAAACAGTGCAATTTCGGTATTTGATAATAACGAAAGAATAGAAATGACTACGGTCGTTAAATTTTTAAACTAGGAACAGGGGAGATTCAAATGGCTAATTTGGAACTGATAGCAAATGATTACTTACCGCTTCGAGATGTCGTATATCAGACATTGAGAAATGCAATTTTGAAGGGAGATTTAAAGCCGGGCGAGAGACTTATGGAAATGAAGCTCGCAAGTAAGCTCGGTGTATCAAGAACTCCTATCAGAGAGGCAATTCGTCTTCTTGAGAAGGACGGACTTGCAATAACCATTCCGCGTCACGGCGCCATGGTTGCAAAAATGACTGAAAAAGATATGGAAGATGTATATGAAGTGCGCCACGCACTCGATTGTCTTGCAATGAAATATGTATGCGGCAATATGTCTCATGAGCAGATTGCCGAGCTTCGTTATGCTGAAAAAGTATTCGAGGAAGCAATTGCGGACGGGGATGATGATAAGATTCAGCAGAAGGATGCCGAGTTTCATAGTGTATTATATGAAGCAACAGGCAATACACGCCTTGTATCAATAACATCGGAGATATCCGAACAGCTTGCAAGATACAGATGGGCATATGTACTTCATGCTGAAAGAGTTGAAGCTTTGGTGAAAGAACACAAAGCAATAGTTGACGCAATTGAGCACGGTGATTATGATGAATGTATAGCAGCACTTAATATTCATCTTGAGAATCAGAAGAAGCTTATTAAGGATGTCATTAAATCGGGAAAATAGAGGTAATCTATGAATAAGGGTACTAAAGCAGCTAAAGCTAACAAAGCTCCGATAGGTGTATTTGACTCGGGTGTAGGCGGGCTTACCGTAGCACGTGAGATTATGCGACAGATGCCTAACGAGCAGATTATTTACTTTGGAGATACTGCGCGTGTTCCGTACGGAAGTAAATCCAAGCCTACAATCATAAGATATACAAGACAGATAATCAATTTCCTTAAGACCAAGAAGGTTAAGGCGATTGTTGTTGCATGCAATACCGTATCTGCGTATGCTTTGGAAGAGATTAAAGCAGAACTTGATATTCCGATTATCGGTGTGGTTAAGCCGGGAGCTGAAGTTGCAGCATCAATTACAAAGAACGGTAAGATCGGTGTTATCGGTACGGTTGCTACAATAGAGAGTAAGTTATATAACAAGTGTATAAAAGAGCATAACGAGAATGCCCTTGTATTCGGTACGCCTTGTCCGTTATTCGTTCCTCTTGTGGAAGAAGGATGGGTTAATGATTCCGTAACGCGTGAAGTTGCGACCAGATATCTTACGCCCCTTCTTGACACGGGTATTGATACATTAATACTCGGATGTACACATTATCCTTTACTTCGTAACCTTATCGGAGAAGTTATGGGAGATGATGTAACACTTGTTAATCCTGCATATGAGACGGCTGCCAAGCTGAATGAACTTTTAAAAGAGCAGGGTCTTGAAAATACGTCCACAGGTAAAAAAGCGCCTCACGAATTCTATGTAAGCGATGCGGCAGAGAGATTTATGTCATTTGCCAATTCAATTTTACCTTATGATGTGGATACTACCAAGCTCGTGTCGATTGAGGAATACTAAATCGGGGAATTATGATGGAAAGTACTGTAAGAGAAGATGTTCTTGTAAGTATTAAGGGAGTTCATACTCTTAGCGGTGAATACGGACTTGATACTGATGAGGACGTGATAGAGATGGTTAATCTCGGCACTCATTATCAAAGAGGAGAAGTTCATTACATCCTGTATGATGAGATAGGCGAGAATGATATAAATAAAAATCTTCTGAAGATAAGTTTAAACAAGATTGAATTAAATAAAACCGGTTCCGTAAAAAGCAATATGATATTTGAAACGGGAAGCGAGAACTTTGCACCATATAATACAGTTCACGGAGAGCTTCTGATGGGACTTAGGACCAATGAGCTTATGATAAGCGAAGAAGATGAAGAGATAAATGCGCACATAGAATATGAGATGAGCGTAAACTACAATAAGGTATCGGACTGTAAGCTTGATATCAACATAAAGAAGAAATAAAGATAAGGTCGGGACAAGTCCCGACCTTAATTATTTAACTAAAAGTTAATTACATATTTGCTTTCTTACGAAGCTTCTGCATAAAAGTAAGCTTCTTAGGTGCGGCTTCCTTCTTACCGAAGGAACCCTTGATGGCTGTAAGATAAAGACCGCTTATAACAGCCTTAACTTCCTTCTTGATCGGAACATCATCGTAGATTTCCGGAGCACAAAGAAGTGTCATAATGTTAGGACCGATCTTAACCTTGACGATAGGAGCTTTGGTACCGCGAAGATACTTAGGTGTCTGCTCGAGTACTGCGGCAGGAAGACCTGCATCCCTAAGCTTCATTTTCTTTTTGTCAATGATAAGCAATGAAACAGTCTGAGCTGACTGCTCAAGTAATTTGTCCTGCTCGGCTTTCTTCTTGTCGGCCTTCTTGCCGATGAAGTAAAGCGCTATCGTTACGGCAACGAGTACGCCGGTAATTATCAAAAGAACTATTGTAAAAGTATTCATCTATATGTTATCCCCTTTCATGCTATGATACGCAAATTATTTTATCATTCACTACTGTAAAAATCAACGAAAAAATGGCGCTTTAATTACCAAAGAAATGCTTTAATTTTGTCTTAATCTATGTTATCCTATTTAAATATGGTAAGACAGTAATTTTTAAGAATAATGAGTGAGGATATTTATATGAAAAGGCTGATAGGAGTTTTATTGGTACTTGTTTTCGGAGTTTCACTTTTCGGCGCGACTTACACTATGAGAGGCGAGACATCCGCTAAGGCAGATAATATAAGCAACGGCTGGGTAATCGATGAGAACACTAAGAGCTATGAAGTAGCTGATTATAATCTTTCCGATTACGTAACCCTTGGCGATATCGATAATATTTCATTGGATGTTCCGTATGAGGAAGTTACCGATGATTCGATAATAGCACAGATTAACGATCTTCTTTTGGATTATCCGGGACACAGTGTTGTTAATAAAGAGACTGCAGAACTCAATGATATTGTTAATATATCATATGTCGGAACAATTGACGGCGAAGAATTTGAGGGCGGCAGCGATGACAACGGATATGTAACGCTCGGTTCGGCATCGATGATTCCGGGCTTTGAAGAAGGAATTCTCGGAATGACTTTAGGTGAGACGAGAGTTCTTAATCTTACATTCCCTGATAATTATTATCCTGAATATGCAGGTAAGGATGTTGAATTTACTGTTACACTTAAGGCTATAGTTGAGGAAGTGCAGTTAACATACGAGACAATTGACGATGCATTTGTCCGGGATACATTCGGACTTGACGGCGTAGAAGCATTATTCAATTATCTTAAGGAAAATGCAATAAGCAATTTAGAATCCCAAAAAGAGAATACGGCGTTAGAGCTTTTGATGGAGAAGATGCTTGAGATTTCAGAAGTCGAAGTGCCGAAGGAACTTGTTGAATATAAGACATTATCATACCTTGCCAAGTTAAAAGCAGGAATCAACAAGGCGGGAATGAGTGTAGATGTATATCTTCAGAATTATTACAATCAGACTGAAGAAGAATTCTATGAAAGTGTCAAGGGAATGATATACGAGTCTGTTGAAAAGCAGATGCTTCTTGCTTATTATGCCGAAGTTAACGGTATTGAGCTTGACGAAGAAGTATACAATTCATATAAGTCATCATTTATACAGTATTACGGTTATAACAGCGAAGAAGAGCTTTATAATGATTATCCTGAAGCAGAGCTTAGAATATCATGCTTAAGCAATCAGGTGATCGAGCATCTTTTAAGCGTTATCAAAATAAACTATATTCCGATGTAGGAGGGAGAATCTATGGAACAGTTACTTACAATACGCGAGATTTTCAAAGAAAGAGATAAGTACATCGATAATAATCTTACTATCGGAGGCTGGGTTCGTTCCGTTCGTAATTCCAAGACTTTCGGTTTCATTGTTGTTAATGACGGAAGCTATTTTGAGACATTACAGGTAGTGTACTCAGATGCACTCAGTAACTTTGAAGATATAGAGAAACTTAACGTAGGCGCAGCAATCATTGTTGAAGGACAGCTTGTTGCAACACCGGGAGCACAGCAGCCATTCGAGATTCAGGCAACAAGAATTGATATAGAGGGTGCATCAACTCCTGATTATCCTTTGCAGAAAAAGCGCCATACATTTGAATATTTAAGAACAATATCGCACTTAAGACCCAGAACAAATGCATTCCAGGCAACATTCAGAGTGCGTTCGCTTGCAGCTTATGCAATTCATAAGTTCTTCCAGGAGCGTAACTTCGTATATGTTAATACACCGCTTATTACAGGCTCAGACTGTGAGGGCGCAGGAGAGATGTTCCAGGTAACAACTTTGGATCTTAACAATATCCCTCGTAATGAGGATGGAAGTGTTGACTATTCCAAAGATTTCTTCGGAAAGCCAACCAACCTTACAGTATCCGGACAGCTTAACGGCGAGACTTATGCTATGGCATTCCGTGATATCTATACATTCGGACCGACATTCAGAGCAGAGAACTCCAATACAACGCGTCATGCTGCAGAGTTCTGGATGATTGAGCCTGAGATGGCATTCTGCGATCTTTCCGATGATATGGATATTGCAGAAGCAATGCTTAAGTATGTTATCAATTTCGTACTTGAGAATGCACCGGAAGAGATGGAATTCTTTAATACATATGTTGATAAGGGACTTATCGAGAGACTTAAGCACGTAGCATCTTCAGATTTCGGAAGAGTTACATATACAGAAGCAATCGATATCTTATCAAAGCACAATAATAAGTTTGATTACAAGGTATCTTGGGGATGCGATCTTCAGACAGAGCATGAGAGATACTTAACAGAAGAAGTATTCAAGAAGCCTATATTCGTAACGGATTATCCGAAGGATATCAAGGCATTCTATATGAAACTTAACGAAGACGGCAAGACTGTTGCGGCCTGCGACTGTCTTGTTCCGGGAATCGGTGAAATTATCGGCGGAAGCCAGAGAGAGGATAATCTTGAGACTCTTATTACCCGTATGCATGAGATGGGTCTTAACGAAGAAGATTACGGATTCTATCTTGATTTAAGAAGATACGGTTCCGTACGTCATGCGGGATTCGGCCTCGGATTCGAGCGTTGCGTAATGTATCTTACGGGTATGGGCAACATAAGAGACGTAATTCCGTTCCCAAGAACAGTTAACAACTGCGAATTATAATCCGTACAACAAAGGTCGCCGGAGAATCAATCGGCGGCCTTTTTGCTAAAGACAGATGGGGTAAGTATTATATGAGAGAAAAGCATAATAATATACATGAGAATACGGGATTATATAAGTCAAACAAGGTACTTATCATAGTTTCGATATCGCTTATTGTCGTGTTGACGGGACTTTATATTGTCTTTGGACGTGAAAGTGAAGAAGAATCAGTATGGAAGTACCAAAGTTTTGACTACTTTGATACAATTACGGAAGTAATGGTATATGATTCTGTATCAACCGATGATGAAGCGGCGTTGAAATCATTCATTGACGAGAGACTTTCCTATTATCACAAGCTTTTTGACATATACCACACTTATGAAGGACTTAATAATATTAAGACAATTAATGATAATGCGGGCGCTAATCCGATTGAAGTACCGGAAGAACTTTCAACACTAATCGATGAAGCCAAGCTTCTACATATAGAGACGGAAGGAAAGCTTAATATTGCACTCGGCTCAGTACTTAATATCTGGCACTTATACAGGGATGAGGGTATAAAAGTTCCGTCCGTAGGTGAATTGGTTAAAGCTGCAGCTTATACCGATATATCGAAGATTCAGGTTAAAGGTAATTTCGTGTTGATAAATATGAAAGGCATGTCGATAGACCTTGGCGGTATAGGTAAAGGCTATGCAGCAGAATTACTTTCTCAGGACCTTGAGGAACACGGTATCAAGAATGCACTTATTTCACTTGGGGGCAATATAGTGGCGGTTGGAGATAAGAATGGCAAGAAGTATACGGTCGGAATTGAAGACCCTGAGAATGAAGGAACATCTAAGGTTATTCTTAAGATAGGCAATCTAAGTGCTGTAACTTCCGGAGATTATCAGAGATTTTACGAGGTTGACGGTAAGAGATATTGTCATATTATAGATCCTGAAAGCTTGTACCCACAGGAGTATTACAGGTCTGTTACGGTAATTGCCGAGTCATCGCTTTTGGCGGATGCCATGGCAACGGCGCTTTTTAATATGGATCCTATGACGGCTTATGAATACGTCAACAGCGATGACAGAATAGAAGCAATGTGGATAATGAAGGACGGAACGGTTAATTATTCCGAAGGTTTCAGAAAATACATTAAGTAGGAGCACATAATGGAAATGACAAGAGAAGGTAAGTATGTAATAGCGATAAACGGCGGAAGAGAGTCGATCTATGGTATAAGACTTGCAGCCGAATTTTTAAGCAGGGGTTCTTACGTACATCTTATTATTAAGAACGGTACGGGAGAGGCTTTGGAAGAATCCCTCAAAGAACAGACGGATATGTTAAAAGACAGATATCCTGAGCGTTTTGTGTTGGAGAATGACCTTGATAAGGAATGCAATCTCTATAAGGGTGCGGTATCTTTTGATGCAATGATTGCGGTACCTGCAAGTATTGACGGAATAAGAGATATTAATGAACATAAGACCGATACATTGATACTTAAGGCAGCCGATAACGCGAGAAAGCAGCACAGAAAGCTTATACTGGTTGCCAATGTGGATCATTTTGATGCAGAGAATCTTGAAATTATGCATTCTCTTGCAAAAGAAGGTGCGGATATTATTCCTGCAGCGCCGCCATTTTTCCATGTAAAGAGTACTTTGGAAGATATGATTGATTATACTGTGCATAATGTTCTCGGTATTCTTAAGATAGACAATGCGGCATGTCCTAATTGGAAATAAAGGTATTATATGAAAGACAAGAAAACTGCCAACGATTTGTTGCTGATTGCGGGAGCAATACTTATAGCTTTGATTGCGCTTATTATCTGTAATCAGTATAAGAAAAGAACTACAGATAATGCATATGTTGTTATAGAGATTAACGGTGAAGAAATAGGACGCTATTCTTTAAATGAGAATAGGGAGCTTGAACTTGAAACTTATAACGGCGGAAGTAATATTGTCGTTATAAAGGATAATGAAGTTACGGTGACGGAAGCGTCGTGCCCTGATAAGATATGCGTTAATCACAAGGCTATTAAGTATAACGGAGAGACGATTATCTGCCTCCCCAACAGAATGACGGTGACTATAGAAAGCGCCGGTGAGAAGACGGACGGGAAGACATACTGATGAAGAGTAAAAGCTTAAAAGTGTCATTTATCGGAATGATGGTGGCATTATCATTTGTGTTATCATATATAGAATCATTAATACCGCTCTCGGTCGGAATTCCGGGCGTAAAGGCGGGTTTATCCAATATTCCGGTTATGTTTACGCTTTATATGACGGGGCCTTTAATTGCCGGAATTCTGGCTCTTACGAAAGTGACATTGGTTTCGTTAACATTCGGAAGCATGTCATCATTCTTTTATTCACTTAGCGGTGCTATGTTAAGCATAATTATTATGGCAGTATTTAAGCATCTTGATATATTTACGGTCAGAGGAGTAAGTATCCTGGGAGGAATAATGCATAACATGGGGCAATTAATTGTTGCTGTTTTTATAGTGGAGAACGCAAAGCTTCTTTATTATCTTCCGGTACTTATTATATCGGGTATAGCGGCAGGTCTTGCAATAGGATTAATTGCAGATTTAATTATTAGAAGAATCGGGGTATTATTTAGGGATAATGAGCAGAAATGAGAAATGGGTTACGATTAATAAACCTGCGGATTTTGAGAGAATATCCAAAGAATTCAATATAGATGTTGTAACCGCACGTCTTATAAGAAACCGCGATGTGGACGGCGATGAGAATATAAGAAGATATCTTAATCCTGATATTTCTACATTGCATGACGGCTATCTTATGAAGGACATGAAGAAAGGTGTAGAGCTTTTACTCAGTAAGATTAAGGCAGGCAAGAAGATAAGGATTATAGGTGACTATGATATAGACGGAGTTACCGCAACTTACATATTGCATACAGGTATAAAAGCTCTTGACGGGGATGTTGACGCTGTAATTCCGGACAGAATTGCGGACGGATATGGCCTAAATATCAATCTTATAGATGATGCGATAGAAGCGGGCATAGATACAATAATTACCTGCGATAACGGTATAAGTGCCGCAGATGAGATCAGACATGCGAAAGATAACGGTCTTACCGTAATTGTAACCGATCATCATAATCAGCCGTTCTCGGTTACGGAAGGCGGCGAGAAGGAATATACGCTTGTTACAGCGGATGCGGTTATAGATCCTAAGCGTATGGACTGTGATTATCCGTTTGAAGGTATCTGCGGAGCCATGGTAGCTTATAAATTTGTGGAGAAGCTTCTTACTGAAGGCGGATTATCGGCAGATGCCATAAATAAAATAAAAGAAAATTTAATTATGTATGCCGCTATAGGAACAGTCGGAGATATAATGGAACTTAAGGACGAGAACCGCGCAGTTGTGCGCCGTGGACTTGAGCTTATACATAAGACGGATGATATAAGCATTGTTTCCCTTATAGAAGCGGCAGGGCTTAAGAAAGAATCGATTAATACATATCAGATAGGCTTTATTATAGGACCTTGCATTAATGCGAGCGGAAGACTTGAAACCGCGAAGAAGGCACTTGACTTATTTCTTAATAAGGATGAAGGGCTTTGCAAGGAATATGCCGCTGAATTAGTGGAATTAAACAGCCGGCGCAAGACACTTACCGAGGAATATGCGCAGAAAGCTTATGACATGGTAGATAATACCGAGCTTGGAAATGACAAGGTCCTGGTCGTATTTCTTCCTGATTGTCATGAATCGCTTGCCGGTATAATAGCGGGACGCGTTAAAGAAAGATACAATAAGCCGACACTTGTTGTTACAAGAACGAAGGAAGGTCTTAAGGGTTCGGCAAGATCTATAGAAGCATACAATATGTTCGACGAGTTAAGTCGAGTGAAAGAGCTTTTTCTTAAGTTCGGCGGACATCCGATGGCAGCCGGGTTCTCGCTTTTAGAAGAAAACCTCGAGGAATTAAGAAGACGTCTTAATGAGAACTGCACTTTGACGGATGATGAATTATGCGAGATTATCCGTCTTGATATGGCTTTGCCTTTTGAAAGAGTAAGTAAGAAGCTTATTGAGGAATTTGATTTGCTGGAGCCTTACGGGCAGGGTAATAAGAAGCCTATATTCGGAGAGAAGAACCTGACTGTGCTGTCTTATAAAGAGATAGGAAAAGAAGGAAAATTCTTTAAACTTGATTTAAGAACTGAAAGCGGAAACAAATTCACAGGTACTTGCTTCGACAGTCCTGAGACATTTCGAGATTTTCTGCTTGATAAGTACGATGAGAGCCTGACAGATGAGGTAATGAGCGGAGTTCCTACAGGTATTAAAATCACTGTCACATATGTTCCGGAGACTAGTGACTATTACGGAAAAACCTATATCAATTACAATATAAAAGGTTATAAGCACGCATAAAAAATGCACCGGATATCCGGTGCATTTTCTTATTGATTAATTTAAATATGTTTCTTCATAAGCTCGAACAATCCTTCGAAGTGGATAAATCCCTTATTCTGAAGCTGTTGCGCTTTGATTCTGTTCTCCTCGTTAAATCCTACCAGAATATTATGGTTTGCTTCTGCAAGGTAGTCCATAATACCATCGATATCAGACTTTATATTTTTAGGACAGCGCAAGTAGAAGTGCTTATTGCCGTGTATATGCAAGGTATATGATATAACGAAGTCGTACCATAAGAACTTATGCAAGGTAGAATGCTTATATATCCAGATAATCTCGTTAATCGGAACGAGAGCAACACCTTCATTCGAAAGCTCTATAAAAAAGTTCTCGGTAATATACATATCTTCCGTTGCAAGCTGCGGCAGTGTCGATAATTCATGCTCGGCCTTATCGAGTAGGGTAATCGGATTACCAAAACGACTTAATCTTCGAACAGGCGGTGCAATTCTCGGGAAGATTGCATATGCCAGGTTCGTCAGGAAAGATATAAGCGTATATATAGCACAGGCAATGTATAAGAACATAAGGATATATGTTGATATACCGTTGATTGCGACTTCGTCGAGATACACAACTTCCATAAGCGAAAGGAAGCCTTTGGTTGTAAGCGTAAGGTCGGACGATATGGCCGAAAGGTCACCGCCTACCTGCGAAAGATCCGATGAAAGGTTAAAAAGCAACTGGTCGTAAGACTTGCTCGGCTTAGTGATTCGAGCTTTTATGGTAACCGATTCAATATTCGGGAGTCCTTCACTACAGGTCGAAGGTGAGAGCAGCACGATCAATATGCAGCCGTCTCTTACCGTGTAGTAATAGTATCCGTTAGGCCTTGAGAATACGGATGAGGTATAGCCGGTAAAATAGAGCTTATTTAAAGTTGTGCTTACACAGGTTGAACGCTCATTATAAACCGTCGCAAGATCGTCGGTATCATCTATCGGTAACGGAAAAGCTATATCCGAAAACGGGAAGATAAACCACATTACGATAAGGAGAATAAGAAGTATTGCCGGTAATCTGGTTCTCTTTAAATAGCATTTTCTGATGCTTTTCTTTATTAAATTGTCGGGGATAACATTCTTATACGGTTCTTCGTTCGCAGCGACATCGAGATTGTCGATAATCTCGAGATCTTCTTCAATATCAGGCATAATTACCTCCGAGAAAAGTTACATAGTATGGCAATAATATACTACATTTTATTGCCTTTTTCAAATAGGAGATACGGTAGTTTGATTGATTTTAGTATGAAAAAATGCTATATTTCATATGTATGAGTTTATTTGGTTGAGGTTATTATGGAAGCATATACAGGTTTTTCCGAAGTTTATGATATATTCATGGATAATGTCCCATACAGTGAATGGGGCGAATATATAATCGACATTTTAAAAGAATACGGAATATCGGACGGCATTTTATGCGAGATAGGATGCGGAACCGGTAAGATGACCAAACTTTTAAGCGATAAGGGATTCGATATGATTGGTATTGATTCTTCCGCGGATATGCTTGATATAGCGCAGGAGAAGAGAGGATGCGACGGTAAGATTCTCTATCTTAATCAGGATATGAAGGAGATGGAATTGTACGGTACTGTTCGAGCTTTTATATCATGCTGCGATTCCGTCAATTATCTTCTTTCTGAAGAGGAGCTTCTTACAACTTTTAAGCTTGTAGATAATTATCTCGATCCTAAAGGGCTTTTTATTTTTGATATGAATACCCCTTATAAGTACGAGGAACTTCTTGCGGATAATGTATTTGCGGAAGCAAGAGACGATGCAAGCTTTATTTGGGAGAACTTTTACGACGAAGGAGAAAGAATCAACGAATATGACTTAACCTTATTCGTAAAAGAGAATGAACTTTACAGAAAGTATGAGGAAGTTCATTATCAGAAGGCTTATGATATAGAATTAGTTAAGAAACTTATAGAAAAAAGCGGGCTTAAACTTCTTGCGGTATATGATGCATATACACGTGAAAGCGTCCGCGAAGACTCCGACAGAGTTGTATTTATAGCACAAGAGATTACCAAGGAGGCAATATAAATGAGTGATTATATGTTAAGAGCCACAGCGGCGGAAGGAAGTATCAGAGCTTTTGCTGTTACCTCAAAAGATACGGTTGAATCGGCAAGAAAAAGTCATAACCTGTCGCCGGTTGCGACAGCTGCCTTGGGACGTACATTATCCGCAGCACTTATGATGGGATATATGCTAAAAGGTGATAAGGATACGGTTTCAATTCATATTGAAGGCTCAGGTCCTATGAAGGGTATTAACGTTCAGGCGGATACCAAGGGACATGTCAAGGGCTATGTATTTGAGCCTGATGTGGAGCTTCCTCCGAATAGTCAGGGTAAGCTTGACGTTGGTAATGCCATCGGAATCGGTGTACTTACAGTTGTTAAAGACATGGGGCTTAAGGACCCTTATGTAGGCCAGACAGAGCTTAAGACAGGAGAAATCGCGGAGGACCTTACATATTACTTTGCAGTATCTGAGCAGGTTCCTTCATCAGTAGGCTTAGGTGTACTTGTTGACGTTGACTGTTCGGTTCGTCAGGCAGGCGGATTCATCTTACAGCTCATGCCTGATGTTAAGGATGAAGTAATAGATAAGCTTGAAGAGAAGATTAAGGGCATTAAGTCGGTAACAGAGATGTTCGAGGACAATATGACACCGGAAGACATCATTAATGAGCTTCTTGGCGACTTTGACGTTGAGATACTCGATAAAATGCCGGTTGAATTTGCATGTGATTGCTCTACGGAGCGTGTTCTTAAGGCGGTTGCGGGACTTAATAAGAAAGACCTTCAGTCCTTGATTGATGAAGGCGAACCGCTTGAGATAAGATGTCAGTATTGTAACAAGGTATATAATTTCTCAGTTGATGAATTAAAGGAGCTTTTGTAATGAAAGACGGTTATATTAAGGTAGCGGCCGCAACACCTTCCGTTAAGGTTGCAGATTGCGAATACAATGTTAAAAGTATTAAAAAGCTTATGAAGGAAGCTTCCGATAAGGGAGTAAAGGTTACGGTATTTCCTGAATTATGTATAACAGCATATTCCTGCGGAGAGCTTTTCCTACAGGAGAGATTATTGGAAGCCGCAAGGCGCGGATTACTCGATATAGTCAAGGAATCCAAGAAGTATGACGGAATCTTTTTCGTGGGACTTCCACTCGATGTTAAGGGCGCGCTTCTTAACGTGGCATGTGCTGTTTCCTGCGGCGAAATTTTAGGATTTATTCCGAAGACGTATCTTCCTACCTACGGTGAGTTCTATGAGGCAAGACACTTCGTAAGCGGCAGAGATTACGATATGTGGATAGATGTAGAAGGTCATAAGGATATTCCGCTTACAACCAAGCTTATATTTAAGGCAACCAATATGCCTAAGCTTGTTATCGGTGCGGAGATCTGCGAGGACTTATGGACTATGTGCCCGCCTTCAACAGATGCAGCCAAGGCAGGCGCCACACTTATAGTTAACTTATCCGCATCGGATGCGATTACCGGTAAAAGCGCATACAGAAGAGAACTTATCAAGAACCAGTCGGCACGCCTTATGGCAGGTTATGTGTATGCTTCTGCGGGCGAGGGCGAATCCACTATGGATGTGGTATATTCAGGCCATAATTTGATCGCCGAGAATGGTACGATTCTCAAAGAGAGCAAGCAGTTTACGACGGGACTTATCATAAGCGAGATAGACGTTGACAAGATGACGGCCGAGCGCAGAAGAATCAATACTTATGAGAATGATAAGGAAGATTTCTATACTGTACGCGAGTTCCTGATTAAGGACGAAGAGACAAGTCTTACAAGATATATCGATCCTGCTCCGTTTGTCCCTTCTTCCGATACGGAACGTAAGGTCAGATGTGAGGAGATATTCGACATTCAGGCTAACGGTCTTAAGAAGAGACTTGAGCATACCAATTCAAAGACTGCCGTTATAGGTATATCCGGCGGACTTGATTCTACGCTTGCGTTACTTGTTACGGTTAGGGCTTTTGATCTTATTAAGAAGCCGCATAAGGACATTATTGCGGTAACAATGCCGGGATTCGGAACTACGGACAGAACTTATGAGAATGCTCTTGCGCTTGTAAGAGGACTTGATGCGACATTACTTGAAATATCGATTAAGGATTCGGTTAATCAGCACTTTAAAGATATAGGACATGACCCTGCAGTTCACGATGTAACTTATGAGAACTGTCAGGCAAGAGAGAGAACTCAGATTCTTATGGATCTTTCCAATAAGTATCTCGGAATGGTTATAGGAACGGGCGATATGTCGGAACTTGCGCTCGGCTGGGCCACATATAACGGAGATCATATGTCGATGTATGCGGTTAATACCTCGATTCCGAAGACTCTTGTGAGACATCTTGTAAGATATTATGCGGATGAACTTGCGGATAAGAAGCTTTCGAAGGTGCTGCTTGATGTTCTCGATACACCTGTAAGTCCTGAGCTTTTACCGCCTGAGAACGGTAAGATTGCTCAGAAGACGGAAGAACTTGTGGGTCCGTATGAATTACATGATTTCTTTATGTATTATGTCTTAAGATACGGCTTTATGCCTAAGAAGATATATAGACTTGCGAAGATTGCGTTTGAAGGAAAGTACAGCGAAGAGGTTATACTTAAGTGGATGAAGGTCTTCTACAGAAGATTCTTTGGCCAGCAGTTTAAGCGTTCATGCCTGCCGGACGGACCTAAGGTAGGTTCTGTTGCGGTTTCGCCGAGGGGAGATTTGAGAATGCCTTCCGATGCGTCGGCATCATTATGGTTAAATGAGTTGGAGGATATATAAGTGAAGCTTAATCTTAATAAGGACAAAGCGTGGATATTGTCGGTTACGATAGTATGTATCGCACTTCTTATAGGTTTTGCCATGTGGCTTAATAAGCCTGAGGTAAAAAGCAATTTGAGTAAGGATGTGACGCCGGAGACAGATCCGGTACCGGTAGAAGAAGAGACACCTTCCGATTTCTACGAGGAAGAAGATTTCGGGGAAATGTCATATTCTTATGCAGTTGATGAAGTCAAGAATTTCGATATCGAGATTGATTATGCAACATGTAATATCAAGATCGATGAGAATGCGACCGAAGTAAGTATTTTTACACATATAGCTTCATCCGACGAGAATATAACGGTCAATAATGTGGGTTCTTTAATCGTAATAAGACAGGAGAGCCCGTCGGATGCGACAAGTTCGAGCGGTTCATACGTGGAGATAGTGCTTCCGAAGAACATAGAACTTACCGAGCTTACGCTAAAAGCTATAGGAGGAATTACATCGATTGCGGTAGATGAGATTCATTTAGAATATGTTGAACTCTCGATGGGAACGGGAACGATGTATGTTGATATTCTTAACGCAGATGAAGCAGTGGTTATCTGTAAAGAGGGATTGATTTCGATTAAGACATTTCTTGCAAAAAGTTACAGGATCAAGACAAGCGACGGAGGTGTCGTTGAGATATCCGCGACAAGTGTTGATAAGCAGGAAGATGATGAGCTTGATTAGTTCTTAGATAGATAATGATATAGGAAAAGGTCGCATATCCTGCGACCTTTTTGATTATTAAAAACGTTTATTTGAAATCTATTCTTTTAAATATCGGATAAGCGATAACCGCAAGTACAATAGCAATCAATGCCTGCGCAACGTTATAAGGAACACCGGCTGCAGCTGCAACAAGTGCGCTTTTTATATCGGAAGCAGATTCGGCAAGGTTAATAATAAGTATCTCGTACAAGAAGTAGAAGACGATCATTATAATTCCGCCTGCGCAACCTGAAATCGCTGTAAGAATCTGCGAGTCGAACTTTTTTGCATGGTCTTTGTTGTAGAATCTTGCGAAGATAAGTCCGGCAATCATTGCTTCCAAGAACTTTATTACGATGGTTCCCGGAACATAAATTGCGTATCCGTTGATAACATCTGCAATTCCGGAACCGATTCCTGCGGCTATTCCACCATACATTGGTCCTAAAAGAATGCCGGAGAGAATTACAAAGGCGTCGCCTAAGTGAACATATCCCAACGTCGGACCGGCAGGAATATGTATCAACGTTCCAATGACGTTAAGTGCGGCAAAAAGCGCTGACATAACGAGTTTCATTGTTTTTTTGTCTGTGTTCTTACCCATATTTCACCTCAATTAATTATCCCACGTGTCATTATACTAGAATAAGGAATTTCTTTCAAGATATTTAAAGGTGCGAAGAAAGAAAGAATTAAGTGTGTAGTATATGTGGAGTCTATTCTATTGAAAAATTGCTTATGATAAAATGACAGTGATATTTTATAAATTAAATTATAAGCTTATGAGGTGAATATATGGTTGTGTACTCGATTATTGAGGCGGTAGGACTTATCATTGCAGCCGCAGCGATATATTATCTTCTTACAATTGAAGCATCAAGAGAGCATAAAATAATGTTAATGACTCTTCTTTTGATCACTGCGCAGAATATCGGAGTGTTTATTGAGCTTGGGTCAACTACATATGAGGGCGCGATGAATGCCGTGATTTTTGAGTATGCGGCAGCATCGTTTTTTTCTTTGTCATATTGCTATTTTGTAATGGTTCACTGCAACCGCCGAATCAATAGGCTTTTCATAAATATAGGTTTGCTGCTTTCGTTCGCAAGCATATTGCTGGTATGGTCTGACAGATACTTTCATTTCTTCTACAGAGAAGCGAAGTTTATACAGGAGCCATGGCCGCACATGGAGATTATCTATAACTGGGGAATAATTGTATATATAATGGCGCTTCTGCTTCCGTTCGTACATTCTGTTATAGAGCTCTCGAGACAGATTGGTGATGAAAAAGAGATACATCAGAGACAGGCACTTGCTATATTACTTGTTTTATCATTCCTTCCTATTATGGTAATGATCATTCATGTTACCAATCCTAACGGAGGATTTGATTTCGCGCCGGTTGTCGGATTGTTAAGCGTATGCGTTGCAATCTTAATGTTCGTTAAGCTTAAGTCATTTGATGTGGTAAGAATGGCACAGCTTAAGGCAATCGAGTCGATGAATGATGCGGTCATTACGATAGATGAGGGACTTCATGTCTTGTACTATAACGATGCGGCAAAAGCGCTTTTCCCAAAACTTACTTCTGTCGGAAAAGACGATACTGTAACGCTTGCAACGGGACTTGCGGTTGCAAATTTCACACAGGTTGGCAATAATTCATTTATATTTAATGACAGATATTTTGAGTCACATGTAAGTACAATTACGGATTCATATGAGCAATTAAGAGGCTATTCGATAGTTATTATCGATGTGACAAAGATTAAGGTATATGCTGAAAAAGTTATAAAGCAGAAGGAGTCTGCAAGCGTAACGAAAAATGAGGTGACGAAGAAATTGTCAGATCGTATAGCTGTTTCCTTGATGGAAATAATTGAGGAGATTATTAATAAGTCAAGAGCGGAAGCAGGAAAAATGGATGTATTTGAAGCTCCGTATGACTTAGATAAGTTATGCATGGAGTTATGTACCATGGTTAAGTTCATGGCTGAAGAGCATAACCTTGAGTTTAGATTTAATCTTAATAAAGATATACCGAAAACTCTTCTCGGTGATTACGAGAAGATTAAGCAGATTGCTGTTAACATATTAAGCAATGCCGTTAAGTTTACCAATAAGGGATATGTTGAACTCGATATTGATTATGAAGTTATAGGTGAAAACGATATTAACTTCATAATGCGTGTTAAGGATACCGGTATCGGTATCAGTGAAGAAAGACAAAAAGAGATAGTTAACAGTATATGTAATCTTGATTTGAAGAGCGTGGATATTGAGGGCGGTAAGGGATATGGACTTGCGATAAGTAAGGATCTTACCGAACTTATGGATGGTTTCATAGATATGGAGTCGAAGCTTGGTGAGGGAAGCACTTTTACGGTAATAATACCTCAGAAGATTGTTAATAATGCTCCGAATAAAGAGACTATACATATCAGCGAACCGGAAAAGAAGATGTTCACGTGCCCTAATACCAAGATACTTATTGTTGACGATAATAAGATTAACCTTAAGGTTGCGGTGGGCTTACTCGGTGTTTATAATGCTGATGTGGAAGAAGCGTTAAGCGGTATGGAAGCAATCGAGAAGGTTAAGAATAAAATGTATGACATCATATTTATGGATCATATGATGCCGGAGATGGACGGAATGGAGGCAACGGCGATTATTCGAAGCGAGTGCGGAGAGAACGGCAAAAAGCCGATTATCGTGGCACTTACAGCGAACGCATTAAAGGGTGCTGCGGATATGTTCATAGGGCACGGCTTTGATGATTTCATGGCCAAGCCTATAGATAAAGATGAACTTCGGGAACTTTTACGGAAATATGTTAAGCTTGAGGATTTGGTCGAAGGCGAAGTCATAAAGGAAGAGACCACGAAGAGTACAAGCGATATCGAACAGTACAGGATGAACAATATTGATATCGAAAGTGCATTAAAGATTCATTCCGACAGTATTAAAAATGTACTTGACCTTATGGTGCTTTTCTACGAAGATGGTGTTAATAAGGTTGATGTTATAAGGAATTATGCGGATGAGGGTGAACTTAGGAGCTATGAGATTGAGGTTCACGGACTTAAGTCCGCAGCGGCCAATATAGGAGCTAAAAAGCTCTCGGAAGAAGCCAAGACGCATGAATATGCGGCAAAAGACGGTGATGAAGCGTTCGTAATCGCAAATTATGAACAGCTTGCTTCGGATTATAAGGAAGTACTTGAAGAACTTAAGAACATGCTTATGAAGAACGGACTTATAATGAGTGCCGAGAAGGAAGAAGAAGGATTGCCGCCACTGGATGATGAATTCACCCTTAAGAATAAGCTTAATGAGATTCTTGAAGACCTTGAAGACTTTAAATCCAAAGAAGCTATGGCGCATGTCAATGAGCTTTTGAAATTCAAGATAGGCGGCGACAGAAGAGCGGCCGTTAACAATATTAAGAGCAAACTTAAACTGTATGATGATGATGCGGCAGAAGATCTTTTGAGAGATCTAATTAAGAATTTGTAGCTAATCTAATTTGCCGAGGTGGTTTATATGTTAGAGAAAATGAGAGTAATGGTTGTGGATGACAACACCGTTAATCTTGCAACCGTAGAACAGGCATTAATGGAGAAATACGAGGTTGTGCCTATGATCTCCGGCCGAAGAGCAGTTAAATACCTATATAGAGATAAGGTCGATCTTATTCTTCTTGATGTACAGATGCCTATTATGGACGGTATCGATACATTGCGTGAGATAAGAACGCAGCCTAACGGAACTACGGTTCCGGTTATATTCCTTACATCAAGGACGGATAAAAATACAGTACTTGAAGGAAGCAAGCTTGGTATAATGGATTATATCACTAAGCCGTTTGAACCTGACGACCTTCAGAAGCGTATCGAGCGTGTATTTAAGCGACTCGGAAAACTTCCTATGGAGGAAGATGAGCTTATATTCCGTCTTAAGGAGATATTGAGCGATATTAACAACGGACGCGATAAGGGTGCCGTATATAAGATGGACGAGGTGCTCGGATATCAGATAGATATCGAAGTGTCCGGCCGTATTAAGAATGCCAAGATGAAACTTGAAAAGGGTATGAGTGAACCTGCAGCCAATATGATGGACAGAGTAATAAGACTTCTTGAAAAGTCTAATTCATCTGCGGCGGGAAGAGTCGTAGCTGCGCCTATAAGTGCGGGTGAAATCAATGCGAGACTTCTCTATATTCTTGACGATCTCGTTAATTTCAAGATTAAGGAAGCGTCGGTTAAAATTATAGATATTCAGAAGCATGACCTGCCTGAAGATATAGCAAATGAATTGTTTAAAGTTAAAACGCATCTTGATGAGTTTGATGATGAAGAGGCTGAAAGGCTGATAAGAGACCTTCTTGATAAGCTGAAGAGACCCAGCAGTAACGGCATCAAGGAAGTTATGTCACCGTCAAAAGAGGATGTGGATAATGGTACGGGTTATCATTTTAACAGATTATTCTAGTTTTTTGCGATGTTTTAATGAGGTAAGGGAATTATGTTAGTAGGTAAAGAGGTTTGCGCCGGAATATATTTAACACTTGCGACAGTAGTGGCGATGCTTTTTTTCAGAAGCCTGGGGCGCGATACGAAGCAGGCTAAGGCGGTATCTGCCATATTTGCGTCTGTATCTGTGGCAATGATCGGATATGTCTTATATCTTGCGTCTGATGATTTCTATCTTATGCGAATAGGACTTATCGCTACGTATGTGAGCATTATCTGGGTTTTAAGTTTTCTTAATATTTTTGTTCTTTATTATACGGGGCAGAAGATGGTTAAGACAAGAAGCATGGTCGGAGTATCGGTTATGCTTGTGCTGGACAGTGTCCTTTTTGTCTCCCATTATATGGTCAATATAAAAAACGCCTTCATTGAGTATGAAGTAAGCGGCGAGCATTTCTTATTGTGTGAGAAAAGTTATGCCCTATACATTCACTTCATAGTATGCGTGGTGTTTCTTTTGGCGGCAATTGCGAATCTTTATATATATTCTTTCAAGGTTGCAAAGGTATACAGATGGAAGTATCTTACAATCGCCATCTGGCTTACAATATTTGTTATCGTTGACACTATTCTTAGGATGTATAATTCGCCGATAGATTATGCAATGCTTGCTTATCCTGTATTGGCATGCTTTGTCTATTTTTATCTCTATAGATACAGAAGCGGTGGCGTTCAAAGCGCTGCGCAGGCATTATTTGTCGAAGAGATGAATGCTCCGATGATGCTTTTTAACCATTTGGGAGAAGCAGTTTTTGTTAACAGAAGAGCGAGGGAACTTTTTAATATAGATACGGAGAGCTTGGAAAGTGAATTCTTAAAAAACAATAAATATCTTACAATTAATCCGATGTTAGACGATCAGGAACTTGAGGCAACGATTAATTCAGATAATTCAATATACTATTTCAAAGTACATTACAATCTTCTTAAGGATAAGAAGGGCAGAAAGATAGGTACGATGTACCTTTACGAGGATGTAACCGAAAGTAAAAAAGCGATGATTTTAGCCGAATTTAACGCGGATCATGACTTTTTAACAGGTACATATACGAGAAATTACTTTAATAAGTATAAAGAGGAAGTGCGTACAAGCGGCAAGCTTCCTTTGCATTGCGCGATATATTCCGTTAACGACCTGTCGGGAATCAATGAATCATACGGCGTTGACATCGGAGATAAGGCATTGTCAAGACTTGCGTGGCTTCTTCAACAGTATTCGGGAGCAATGGATCTTGTTGTTCGAACGAGCGGAAATGAAATACTTCTTATTATTACAGATTCTAATGAAAAAAAAGCGCAAGATGTATTTGCACGAATAGACAGAAGAATTGCGGGATACGAAGTCGAGGATGTGCCTATAACAGCGAGAGGTTCACAATTTACGGTTACAGATATCGATGATTTTGAACGCGATCTTAAGAAGGCCAAGAACAATACTGAGCGACTAAAGGAAGGAAAAGGTCGAATGTTCAGATTGTTATGATAAAATGAACCTTTTGAATGAAATATGAACAAACTAAAAAGAATATTTCAACAGAAGAACATTATGTTGAAAGAAATTCAACTTTCATTGTTTTCACTTGACGGAAATTGGTTAATTATTTACAATTAAGATACTAGAACTATCGGTTGAGTGAGTGACAAGAATGCAAGTGGCGCTGGCAGTCTTTGTCAGCGCTATTTCTTTATATATCTTTGGGGTGTGCAGACTTTAGGGATGTAGTGAGATTTCACCCGACGGATGGTCAGAGGTTGGAGGTTTTGAAAAAGTATGTTGTTGTATATTCTCAAGCGTTTGCTTGCTTCTGTGGGCACGTTGCTTGTGGTACTTGCCATAACTTTTTTTCTTATGAATGCAGTACCCGGAAGCCCGTTTATCACAGAGAAGTCAACACCTGAACAGATAGCGGCAGCTAACGCCAAGTATGGTCTTGATAAGCCACTTATCGTTCAGTTCAAGAATTATCTGGTTTCGTATTGTCAGGGTGACCTTGGCGTATCTTTAAAGATGCAGGAGGGTACTCCGGTAACTGACATTATGTTCCATCAGGGTAAGTTCCAGTTATCAATCAAATTAGGTCTTATAGCATTACTTGTATCGGTTATCATCGGTATTCCATTGGGTTGTATCGCAGCATACAACAGAGGAAGCGGACTTGACGGTTTTTTACGAGTAGTGACTACGGTAGGTGTTGCAATACCCGGATTCGTACTTGCAACCTTACTTCTTGTTACCTTTGCGGTTAAGCTTCAGTGGCTTCCTACTATAAGCGGAAGTCTTGATAACGTTAAGGCTTATATTATGCCGATTATAAGTTTGTCGTTCTACAATACCTGTTATCTTGCAAAGCTTACAAGAACAAGTATGCTTGATGCCATCAATCAGGATTACATAAGAACAGCAAGAGCCAAAGGTGTTACTACCAAGAGCATTGTTATTAAGCATGCTTTGAGGAATTCACTTATTCCTGTAATTACTTTCCTAGGACCGCTTATTGCCGGTATTATAACAGGAAGCTTTGTCGTTGAGTCTACATTCTCAATTCCGGGTCTCGGAAAGTATTTCGTACAGAGCGTTCTTAACCGTGATTATACAGTTATTATGGCTACTACATTCGTCCTTTCTGCACTTGTAATATTTATGAATCTTGTAGTAGATATAGCATATAAGATTGTAGATCCGAGAATTACATTATCATCGAGGGAGGACTAGGGCATGAAAGAAGTATTCGCTAAATACAGTCCTTTCCAGGTGGACCCGAAGGAATTGGAAGAAGCTTTCGGTTTGGACGAGAATTCATTTGACTCAGCCAACGAATCAGAGAAGGAATCGATGGTTGAGATGCATAAGAGCATTTCCTACTGGGCAGATGCGTGGAGAAGATTTAAGGCTAATCACGTATCCATGGTTGCTCTTGGAGTATTTATAGTATGTATGTTATTTGCTTTTGCAGGCCCTAAGTTCGTTCCGTATAATTATGCGGATCAGTTACGTAACGCTCAGAAGTTAGGCCCTATGGAGTATTCCAAGCAGGAGCAGCAGATTAAGTTAATAGAGGGCAAGTGCAAGGCATTCTATGCAACCGCACTTCGTCCGGGAAGTATTACCGCACTTGATAAGGGTAATTACGTTATCAAAAAAGGCGGTAAGACATATGCATTTACATTGGATCAGATTTGGGAAGATGCAGTCATTATGTATATGCCTTCAGGAATCGACGCTGAGCTTATAGTTGTTAAGATGAAAGATATCGTCAGCGATGGTTCTTTTATAACATATGATGTAGTGAACTACACGGATACCGCAGCAGAAGATGCGGAGGAGTTAAGTCTTGTAAAGAGAGTATTCCCTCATGTATTCGGAACCGATTCGAGCGGACGTGACAGCATGGTACGTACGATGTTTGGTGCGAGAGTGTCAATTATAATCGGTATCATCGCAGCATTAATCGTTCTTATTATCGGATCTATCTATGGTTCGATTTCGGGACTTGCAGGCGGTACAGTAGACTTCATCATGATGCGAATAGTAGAACTTATCTATTCCATCCCTGAAGTACTTGTAGTATTGCTTTTGCAGGTAGTACTTAAGGATCCTTTGCAGGCTTGGTTTGACAGCAGTAAGAATCCATTTGTTAAGGGACTCGGAGATTTAGGATCCGGTATTGTAAGTATTTTTATTACTTTCGCACTTTTATACTGGGTAACCATGGCACGTATCGTTCGTGGACAGGTTCTTCAGTTAAAGAAACAGGAATATGTTACTGCAGCGACTGCACTCGGTGCGTCAAGCAGAAGAATAATCAAGAGACATTTGTTGCCTAACTGCGTTGGTCAGCTTGTTATTACAACCTGCCTCCAGATTCCGTCAGCGATTTTCCTTGAGTCATTCCTTTCATTCTTAGGAATGGGTGTTTCGGCACCTATGGCGAGCTTAGGTTCACTTTGTTCGGATGCATTGCAGACGATCAGTTTGTTCCCGTACAGACTTATCTTCCCGGCAATCATCCTTACAATCATTGTATTGTCACTTAACCTTGTCGGCGACGGATTAAGAGATTCACTTGATCCTAGACTTAAGAAGTAGGAGGAGAGAATGATGGAAGATAATAAAAAGCTTATTGAGATTAAAGACTTAAAGGTTTCATTCTTCACTCCTGCAGGCGAAGTTAAGGCTGTAGACGGCATTTCATATGAACTCGGGTACAATGAGGTTATGGGTGTCGTAGGAGAGTCGGGTTCCGGTAAAAGTGTTGAAGCATATTCAATAATCGGACTTTTACAGAATCCGGGTAAAGTAATCGGCGGTTCGATTACTTTTGAAGGTGAAGATTTATTGGCATATACACCGGAGCAGATGAGACAGTTTAGAGGTAATAAGGTAAGTATGATTTTCCAGAACCCTATGACCTGCCTTAACCCGGTATATACAATAGGTAATCAGTTAATGGAGGCATTGACCGTCCATGATTCCAAGATTACCAAGGAAGAAGCAAGAGCACGTGCCATTGAGATGCTTGAGAAGGTAGGTATTAACAATGCCGAGAAGCGTATCAATCAGTATCCGCATGAGTTTTCGGGCGGTATGAGACAGAGGGCCATGATAGCAATGGCACTTATATGTAAGCCGAAGCTTTTAATAGCAGACGAGCCTACAACCGCTCTTGATGTTACAATTCAGGCACAGATTCTGGAGCTTATGAAAGAGCTTCAGAAGAAGGAAAATACATCTATTATATTCATTACACATAACTTAGGTGTTGTTGCTGAAATTTGCGACAAGGTATCCGTTATGTATGCAGGAAGAATAGTTGAGCAGGCTAAGGTAGAAGACTTATTCTACAATCCTCAGCACCCTTATACCAAGGGATTGCTTGCATCACAGCCTCGTATCGACGAGGAAGAACCGGAGAGACTTATTCCGATCGAAGGTACACCTATCGATCTTCTTAATCCTCCATCGGGATGCAATTTTGGACCTAGATGTAAGGACTGCATGAAGATTTGTCTTACCAAGAAGCCGCCTTTCGCGGACTTAGGTGACGGACATATCTCAGCATGCTGGTTACATTTCAAGGATCTTAAGGGTAAGAAGGAGGAGTAGAAGATGACAGAAGAGAGAAAGGTACTCCTCGAGGTTGAGAATCTTAAGAAATATTTCGCCGTTAAGACAGGCGGATTTAAGAAAAACTATGTACAGGCAGTAGAGAGTGCCAATTTTAAGATTTATAAGGGCGAGACACTCGGACTTGTAGGTGAGTCCGGTTGCGGTAAGACTACACTCGGCCGTACGGTAATCAGACTTCACGAACCGACATCCGGTAAGATTATATATGACGGTAAGCCTATATATGATTCTGAGAAGCATATCGCGGAGAATATGCTGCCTTACAGAAGAAAGATGCAAATCATCTTCCAGGATCCGTCAGCTTCGCTTGACCCTCGTATGACGGTTGGTGAAATCATAGGAGAAGCAATCGATATTCATAAGTTGTGTCCTAACAAGAAGGACAGAACCGACAGAATCAGAGAACTTCTTTCGGAAGTAGGACTTAATACGGAGCATGCCAACAGATTCCCTCATGAATTCTCCGGCGGACAGCAGCAGAGAGTCGGAATCGCAAGAGCATTGGCAGTTAATCCGGAATTCATCGTATGTGATGAACCAATTTCAGCACTTGATGTATCGATTCAGTCGCAGGTTGTTAATATGCTTGAGGATCTTCAGACAGAGAAGGGCCTTACATATTTATTCATTGCGCATGATATATCGGTCGTAAGACATATTTCGGACAGAATCGGTGTTATGTATCTTGGATGTATGGTAGAGCTTGCAGATAGTTACGAGCTTTGCTCCAATCCGATTCATCCTTACACCAAGACACTTTTATCTGCAGTTCCGTTACCGGACCCGGTTAAGAGCAGGGCAAGAGACAGAATAATCCTTGAAGGAGATATTCCAAGCCCTATTAACCCACCGTCGGGATGCAGATTCCATACGAGATGTCCGTATGCGACAGAGAGATGCAAGCAGGAGATGCCGGTACTTAAGGAATATGCACCGAAACATTTTGCGGCATGTCATTTACTTGAGCAATAGTTAGCACCATATAGGGTATAACCCTTAATATATATGGATAATAATAAGGAGGTTTTTATCAATGAAAAAGAAACTGGTTTCAATTTTACTTGTTGCAGCTATGGTTATGTCACTTGTAGCGTGCGGTGGCAATAGCGGCAACGGCGGCAACGGCGGCAGTTCTTCAGGCAAGAAGGATAATGACGGTCCATTCATTATTAATGTATGTATCGCATCAGAGCCTGAGACAATCGACCCGGGTCTCATCTCATCAGTAGACGGTTCTACTTATACACAGCATCAGTTTGAGGGCTTAATGAAGTATGCTCCTACATCTGATTATGCAGATGAGTCAAAGCAGATGTTCAACAGTGATATCACTTTCGGACAGGCAAAGAGCGTTGATATTTCTGACGACGGACGTGTATATACATTTACACTCCGTGATGATATCTATTGGTCAGACGGCGTTGAAGTTACAGCTAACGACTTCGTATATGCTTGGAGAAGAATCGTTGATCCTGCTACAGCTTCCGATTATGGTTATATCTTAGATGATATCGTTCTTAACGCATCTGCAATTCAGGCAGGCGAGAAGAGCAAGGAAGAGCTCGGTATCGAAGCAGTTGATAACAAGACATTAAAGATTACTCTTGAATCTCCTTGTGCATACTTTATGTCACTTTGCGGATTCGCATCATTAATGCCTCTTCGTGAGGATGTTGTTGAAGGCAATGAGAACTGGACAGATCCTTCCAATATCGTTGTTAACGGTCCTTACAAGATTACAGAGTGGGTACACGACAGCTATATCTTAATGGAGAAGAACGAGAAGTATTATGATTATGATAATCTCGGTCCTGATCAGATTAAGTGGGGATTATCAGACTCCGAAACAGCTATCGTTTCAAGTTATCAGTCAGGTGAGTATGATTTTATCGAGTCATTCCCATCAGATATGATCGAGTCTCTTAAGGCATCCGGAGATTGCTTCGTAGATCCTTATATCGGTACATATTATCTTTACATTAACTGCAGTATCGTTACTGATTGGAGAGTTCGTGCAGCTATGACAATCTGTATCGACAGAGAGAACATTGTAGAGAATGTTACACAGGGTGGTCAGACACCTGCTACAGGTCTTGTTGCACAGGGTATTACAGATTCTACAGGTAAGGACTTCTCAGAGGGTATCTCTGAACTTGGAGCTATGTATTCAGCATTACAGAAGGCATATCCTTCATTCGATCTTTCAACATATGCAGGACGTTGCGCACTCGCTAAGGAACTTTACAACGCAGCAGTTGCAGACGGCAGCTGGAATCCTGATACAACAGTAGTTTATAACTTCAATACTTCTGAAGCTCATAAGGCTATTGCAGAAGCAGTAGGTTCTGACTGGCAGACAGTACTCGGACTTAATATCGCACTTCAGAACCAGGAGTGGAATACATATACAACAGGCCTCGGCGAGCATACATTCGGTGTTGCACGTCTTGGTTGGATTGCTGACTATAACGATGCTCTTACATACTTAGAGCTCTTTACAACAGGAAATCCTTACAACTACGGTTTATATTCCGACAGCAAGTATGATAGCGATGTATTATCAGCTAAGGCAAAAGAGGCAGGCGCTGAGCGTGATGCCGTCCTTTATCAGGCTGAAGAAGAATTGTTTGGTGTCGGTGGTTTCCCTGTATGTCCAATTTACTATTACACAAGATTATATTGTATAGCAGATGGCATCGAGAATTGCTATCAGACACCACTTGGATATTACTTCTTTATCTATGCAACACAGAAATAATTCCTTTCTTAAAAATAAAAATTGTAAGAGGGCCACGGCTTATGCCGTGGCTTTCTTATTTTGGGTATTGCAACTTTTTATAAAATAAGGTATTCTATTAAATAGTTACGGGACATTCGTAATATGTTTATCTATTTAATATCGATTATGATTTCATGTCGGTTCAGACATAGTATTCACCGATTTATTACTTTATAGCATATGGAAGGAGTATCTATGAGAGAAAAATACGAAAGTTTAGGTAAAGCGGTTCTTGCTGACATTGCAGAACACAGAGGGATTGATGTTAAAGGTATGAAGAAGGCGGATATTGTCGAAGCTATGCTGCAACTTGACGAGAAGGAAAAAGAAGCGGAAAGATCTAATGGCAGCAACACAGCTGAGGAGAACAGACCGGTAAGACGTCCGGGTAGACCGGCAGGAGCAGATATAAGAAAGTACGATATCTATATGACAGAGAAAGAATTAAGACGCGATGCCTCCATAAGAAGCGAGATGCCTGATGATATGAGAGCACTTGACAGCGGTGTTATGGTTGGAGGTATTCTTGAGATTACCGAAGGTGGATACGGTTTTATCAGAAGTGCCAACTTCCTTCCGGGTGAGGAAGACATTTATGTAAGTGCCGGCCTTATCAAGAAGTATAAGCTTAAGACGGGAGATTTCGTTAAGGGGTGCAAGCGCTTAAAAGATAAAGAAGACGAGAAAGAAAAGTATGCTGCGCTTCTTTATATAGTATCCGTAAATGAACGAGACCCTGAGTGTTGTTGTACAAGAACCAATTTTGAAGCATTAACACCGGTATTCCCGTATGAAAGAATTCATCTTGAATATCCGAAGTGCTCGATTGCAACAAGAATCGTTGATTTAATAGCACCTATCGGTAAAGGCCAGAGAGGTATGATCGTATCACCTCCTAAGGCAGGTAAGACAACTCTTTTGAAGCAGGTAGCGCGTGCGGTTCTTAATAATAATCCTGAGATGCATTTAATTATCCTCTTAATCGATGAGCGTCCTGAGGAAGTTACTGATATCAAGGAAGCTATCCAGGGCAAGCAGGTTGAGGTTATCTATTCAACATTTGATGAGCTTCCTGAGCATCATAAGAGAGTATCCGAGATGGTTTTGGAGCGTGCTAAGCGACTTGTAGAGGCGGGAGAAGATGTAATTATTCTTCTTGACTCCATTACAAGACTTACAAGAGCGTATAACCTTACAGTTCCGCCGAGTGGAAGAACTTTAACCGGTGGTCTCGATCCTGCATCACTTCATATGCCTAAGAAGTTCTTCGGTGCGGCCAGAAAGATGAGAGAGGGCGGAAGCCTTACGATTCTTGCAACCGCGCTCGTTGAGACCGGAAGTAAGATGGATGATGTTGTATTCGAGGAATTTAAGGGTACCGGTAACATGGAGCTTGTTCTTGACAGAAAGCTTTCCGAGAAGAGAATCTTCCCGGCAGTTGATATCGTTAAGTCTGGTACAAGAAGAGACGATCTTCTTCTTTCTTCTGAAGAACAGGAAGCTATGGAGATTGCAAGAAAAGCGCTTAACGGTGCCAAGTCGGAGGCTGCAACAGAGACTTTACTTCGTTCATTCCAGTCTTCAACAAGTAACCGTGCGCTTGTAGAAGAGATAAGAAAGAGACGTATGTTCTAAGATAGTTATGAGATTTAAGGCAACTTTAAAATACTGTATATTACAGGGCGCATTCTGGTCGACATTCAGCTGCATATTTGCATACGCAAGCATGTACCTTCTCGATAAGGGGTTAAGTAATTCCGAGATAGGATATATCCTTGCATTGGGAAGTGTGCTTTCCGCAATAGCGCAGCCTATCGTCGGCGGAATAGCGGACAGAAGCAAGAGGCTTATATTACATAAGCTTCTTCTTGTCTTTTCGGGAATAATAATTATATTAAGCGGAATACTTCTGTCGTTTAATAAGGTATTTTTAATGGTATTCTTGCTGTATACCCTTATTATCGCATTCTCGCAGATAATGACACCGCTTACTTATTCGCTTGCGATGTTCTTTGTGTCTAAGGGAGTTCCGATAGATTTCGGAATCGCGAGAGGTATAGGTTCACTTGCTTATGCGATATGTTCCGCAATATTGGGAATAGTTATTGAGAAGCAGGGCGTTGACGTAATAGTATATGCTATAATATTTGTGTATATACTTCTTATTGTATCGGTAATAACCTTTCACTTTAAGGGCATTGATGAGAACGTTAAAAATGCCGATTCCGGAAACGATAATAAGAACAGTGGTAATCTGTCCCTTATAGAATTCATATTGCGGTATAAGCGCTTTTTCGTGCTTATAATAGGCAACATACTTGTCTTCGTAAGTCATAATATAATAAGTAATTATATGTTCCAGATATATGACAATATAGGGCTTACGACAACTGAGATGGGTTACGGAATCTTTATAGCGGCAGCATCTGAATTGCCTGCACTTTTCTTACTGAGTACTGTTAATAAAAAAGTTCCGTCCGGCATATTATTTAAGATTGCAGTATTCTTCATATTCGTAAGGAATGTTGTAATGTATCTTGCGGGCAACATAGTTGTTATGTACATTTCAATGTCATTATCGATGTTAGGGTACGGAATCTTTGCGGGAGTAAGTATCCTATATGTTGAGAATACGATAGATTCCGATAACAGAGTAAGAGGACAGGCCTTAATGACTATGACGACTGCGTTAGGTTCATTTGTTGGAAGCTTACTGGGCGGAATAATAATTGACAGATTCTCTGTTAATACGATGCTTATTATGTCGAGTTTGATGGCTTTAATCGGTGCAATAATCGTAATTATTGCGGGTGAAAAGGGCAAGACGCAGTAAGTAAAAGAAATTATTGAAAAGTACTTGCAGATATATATTAATTATGTTACAATGATTAAGCTGTTTTAAAAGCAGTATGTTCGAGATGTTTATAATAAGTTTAATATATTGTGAGAGGTGAAAATCATGAAAGAAGGAATCCATCCGGAGTATTATCAGGCAACTGTTACATGTAACTGTGGCAATACTTTCGTTACAGGTTCAACAAAGCCGGAAATCCACGTAGAAATCTGCTCAAAGTGCCATCCGTTCTATACAGGACAGCAGAAGGCAACTAAGGCTCGTGGCCGTATTGATCAGTTCAATAAGAAGTATGGCATTAAGGGCGAATAATATAAGATTCTTCGGGTTGAGGTTTTCCTCAACCCTATTTTTTTAAAAAGATTACGAGGGCATTATGAAGAATTCCAAGATAGGCGGACAGGCAGTAATAGAAGGCGTTATGATGAAAAACAGTAATAAGTACGCTGTTGCTGTGAGAAAGCCTGATAATGAGATCGCTGTAGAAGTATTTGATGTTAAGAATCCACACGAAAGCTTAAGTAAGATACCTCTTGTTCGTGGTGTTATGGCTTTTGTTGATTCTTTATCCATAGGAATGAAGTCACTTACCTTTTCTTCTTCATTTTTTGAGGAAGAGGAGAAGAACCCTAAGAATGAGAAGAAGGAAAAAATATCGAATTTCTTTGTTATAGCAGTGTCTGTTCTTATTGCACTCGGAATATTTATGGCAATACCGTATCTTGTTTCGAGATTTATGGGTAAGTGGATTGAGTCGAATCTATTGTTATCCATAGTTGAAGGTCTTATAAGACTCGTATTTTTCTTTGCATATATTGTGCTTATTTCAAGACTTGAAGATATAAGACGTGTATTTGCTTATCACGGAGCAGAGCATAAGTGCATTAACTGTATAGAGCACGGAATGGAACTTACGGTTGAGAATGTAAGAAAAAGTTCAAGATTCCATAAGAGATGCGGAACATCATTTTTATTTATCGTAATGATAATAAGTATGATATTCTATTGCTTTATTAATGTGGAATCACAATACTTACAGTTTTTAATAAGACTTTTGCTTATACCCGTAATAGCAGGCGTTTCCTATGAGTTTTTAAGATTTGCGGGAAATGCCGATACAAAATTGATAGAAGTTTTAAGTAAACCGGGCCTTTGGTTACAGCATCTTACAACCAAAGAGCCGGATGATAAAATGATAGAAGTGGGAATCAAGTCGGTTGAGGCGGTATTTGATTGGAGAAGTTTTGTAAATGACTTATCGTGAAGCTTATGAGGCAGGCAAGTACATATTGCGTAAGGCTCACATAGATAACGCGGAGGGTGATGCTTTTACCTTATTATCTCTTGTATGTAAGATAGACAGAACTTTTTATCTTACGAATAAGGAAGCGATGCTTTCCGAAGATGAGGCAACTCAGTACAGAATTATGCTTTCGAAGCGTTCCGAGCATATACCGTTACAGTATATAACCGGAGTGGCGCCTTTTATGGGACTTGTCTTAAAAGTTAATTCGTCGGTACTTATTCCGAGATTCGATACGGAAGTGCTTGTCGATAAGGTTCTTAAGATAGTGAAAGATAACGATCGCGTGCTTGATATGTGCACGGGAAGCGGATGCATCATACTGTCGATTAAGGATAAGTTCCCTAATATAGATGCTGTTGCAAGTGATGTGTCGAATGCGGCGATTCTTGTGGCAAAAGAGAACGCAAAGTCGTATAATATGAATGTTGACTTTGTAAGAAGCGATCTTTTTGATAAAATAAGAGGTACATTCGATGTTATAGTGTCGAATCCGCCTTATATTAAAAGCGCGGTAATCGAGACTCTTGACAGTGAAGTTAAGAATTTTGAACCGTATGAAGCTCTTGACGGAAGAGAAGACGGACTTTATTTTTACAGACGTATTGCTGAAGATGCGAAGAAGCATCTTAAAAAGAACGGAAGATTGAGCCTTGAGATAGGCGACGATCAGGGAGAAGAGGTGTCGGATATTTTGTTTAATGAAGGATATGCGCCGGTAGATATCTACCGTGACCTTAATAATAAAGACAGAGTAATAATAGCCGTATATGAGGGCGAATCTTAGCGGTGGTTTATTGATTTTGGATATTAAAGATTAATAAACACAGGTTAAGGAGAGATTATTATGTTTGATAAGTTAGAAGATTTAATTGTACGTCTTGAAGAGATTTTAAGAGATTTAAGTGAGCCTGAAGTTGCCAATGATTCCAAGAGATTCCAGAAGCTCATGAAGGAACAGGCTGAGATTACACCTATAGTTGAGACCTATAAGGCATATAAGCAGGCTAAGCAGGATGAAGAGGATTCGTTAACATTACTTGATGAGGAATCCGATCCTGAGATGAAGGAACTTGCCAAGGCAGAGTTAAACGATGCCAAGGACAGAATCGAGAAGCTTGAAAATGAGCTTAAGATTTTACTTCTTCCGAAGGACCCTAACGATGACAAGAACGTTATCGTTGAGATTAGAGCGGGTGCCGGCGGAGACGAGGCAGCGCTTTTTGCTGCAGAGATATACAGAATGTATACGCATTATGCGGAGAGCATGCACTGGAAAGTTGAGACACTTGATTTCGAAGATATCGGAATCGGCGGTATGAAGTCGGTTGACTTTATGTTATCCGGTAACGGAGTATATTCCAAGATGAAGTATGAGTCCGGCGTACACAGAGTTCAGAGAGTTCCTGAGACAGAATCCGGCGGAAGAATCCATACTTCAACAATAACCGTTGCGGTTATGCCTGAAGCTGAGGATGTAGATGTTCATATCGATGAAAAAGATATCAGAATCGACGTTATGCGTGCATCCGGTAACGGTGGACAGTGCGTTAACACAACTGACTCTGCGGTTCGACTTACACATTATCCTTCGGGAATCGTTGTATATTCACAGACTGAGAAGTCTCAGTTACAGAACAAGGAGAAAGCTTTTGCACTCCTTCGCTCCAAGTTATATGATCTTGAGTTGCAGAAGCAGCAGGCGGCCGAGTCTGCAGCAAGAAAGAGCCAGGTCGGAACGGGAGACCGTTCCGAGAAGATAAGAACCTATAACTTCCCGCAGGGACGTGTAACAGATCACAGAATCAATCTTACGCTCTACAGTCTTAATAAGATTATGAACGGAGATATTCAGGAGATCGTAGATAGCTTGGTTGCAGCAGATCAGGCAGCAAAGCTTGCCAACATGCAGGAAGAATAAATTGAATGACTGATCAGATAATTAAAAGCCGGGTAAAATACCCGGCTTATTTAATATGTTTAATTGCCTCATTTTATATTCAATTGCCTCATTTTTGATTAAATGAGGCAATTGGATTATTATTTATTCTCCAAGTTCATCTGTTAAAGCGATAATCTCATCGATTATGCTTCCGATGTACTCGATTGCATCGTTAAGAGGCTTGTCTGTTGTGATATCAACCTTGGCAAGTGCTGCAAGACCTACAGGATCGAGAGTGCTTCCGGCTTTGAGGACATTCTTCCAGTCTTCAACTGCAGGAGCGCCTTCTTTCTCGATACGACGGGCAACGGCTGTTGCAACGGTAAGACCTGCTGAATATGTATATGAGTAGAGACCCATATAGTAATGAGGCTGTCTCATCCATGTAAGCTCTGCACCTTCGTTGATTTCAACAGCATCACCCCAGAACTTTTCAAGAGAATTCTTGAAGATCTCGGATAATGTATCTGCCTGAACAGAACCGCCCGCATCGATAATCTTATATACTTCTCTCTGATAATAAGCTTCCATAAAGTGAGTTACGAAGTTATGGAAGTAAGTATTCTGAATCTGGCTTGATAATACCCATCTTCTGAATCTCTTATCATCACTTGTTGTCTTAAGGTAGTTAGCCATAAGAAGTTCGTTCATTGTTGAAGGAGCTTCTACGAAGTATGTTGAAACTTCGGTATCAAGGATAGACTGTGCGTTGTTGCAAGCCTTGAAGTGACCTGCATGACCGAGCTCATGGGCTAACGTAAATACATCACTCATCTCGCCGTGATAGGAGAGAAGGATGTAGGAGTTCTTGCCGTAAGGGCTTGCACAGAAACCACCGGTTGACTTACCGATATTCTGAGCAAAATCAATCCATCTGTTATCGAAAGCTTCACGAATCATATCTACATAGTCATCGCCTAAGCAAGCTAAGCCCTTCATACAGTATTCCTTAGCACCCTTGATATCTACGGAAGGTGTATATGTCGGGTCAACCGCAAGCTTAAGATCTGCGAAGGTCATCTTGTCCAACTTATGGATTCTCTGGAGAAGCTTTGCATACTTACGCATATGTGGTGCAAGCTTAGCCATAATTGTATCCATCTGACGATCGTACATCTCGCGAGTAACCTTCTGATTAAAGAGTAAGTACTCGTATACGTCCTTATATCCTCTTAATGAAGATTCAATCTTATCTTTTAAGATATTGGTCTGATAATAAGTAGCGGTAGTATTCTGATATTCCGCAATCTTCTTGCTAAAAGCATCAAACGCCGCACGACGAACCTTGGTATCGGTTACATACTCATAATGATCTTCGAAAAGTGAGTATCCGAGTGGATATGTCTTACCGTCAACTTCGAAGTCAGGGAAATTGATATCGGCCATCTTGGTTGTCTCGTATCCTGTGTAGGAAGCACCCATAACAGGACCGAAAGCTGCAAGTACGCGTTCAACCTCAGCTGAAAGCATATGAGGCTTCTCTCTTAAAAGATCTTTAAGGTAATTCTTGGCACCTGTTGCCTTTTCGATTGCTTCATCGATTACCTTGCTGTCCTGAGAAGTAATCTCAACCGGAATGAAGCTTATCTTACTCATAGCCTCGGATACGATCATATTCGCAGCGTTATCTTCCTGCTGCAATTTGCCGTCGGTATAATCTACGGAAACACCGAGAGAGTTGTAGTTCATAACAAGCGTTACAAGACGGATGAGCTCGATGTAATCATTAAGACACGCATTAATCGTATCCGCATTATTAAGCTTTCCCTTGTAATCATTAAGAATCTTGTCTGCAAGAACTTTGATCTTGTCGCGGTCTTTACGCATGTCATCGTCTGTCTTGTAGATTAAAGATCTGTCCCAGGTAAGTTCTACGGGAACTTCAGATCTTTTTACTAATTTTTCTGCCATTTTTTTGTCCCTCCTTAAAAAGACATCGTATGAAATCAGTATATAATATCGCATACTTAAAATCTATAAAAACTTAAAAATAAGTAGATTTTGTTTGATAAGAAGAGGTAAAAATGATACCATTATATATAGCGATGAATTATGCGTTTTTCGTATTGAGGTAATTAACATGGCTGAGTTTTTTATAGAGACATTTAAGCTTTCCGAGCGTCTTGTCACCATATTCTTTGACTCGTTCGGCAAGATAATGATACCGGGAATCAAGGTTACGATTCCCCTAACGATAATTTCATTTTCGATTTCGCTTGTAATAGCGGTGGCGACAGCGCTTGTTCAATACGCTCATGTGCCTGTACTGCGTCACGTTGCGCGCTTTTATATCTGGGTAGTAAGGGGAACTCCTTTACTTGTTCAGCTATTCCTTATTTTCTTCGGTCTACCGAAGCTCGGAATTCTACTTAATCCATTCCCTGCAGCAATAATAGTATTTTCACTTAATACCGGTGCATATGACGCAGAGAATATAAGAGCAGCCATAGAATCTGTTCCAAAGGGACAGCTTGAAGCGGGATACTGCGTCGGAATGAGCTATATGCAGATATTTTTCCGTATAATACTGCCGCAGGCTCTTCGCACGGCATTTCCGCCTTTGTCTAACTCACTTATTTCACTTGTGAAAGACACTTCGCTTGCAGCCAATATTACGGTTGTAGAGATGTTCATGGCGACACAGAGAATTAATTCGAGAGTCTACGAGCCTTTGCTTTTATACGCAGAGGTTGCACTTATATACTTAATATTCTGTACGGTTCTAACCAAAGTTCAGACCGTATGGGAACGTAAATTAAGAGTACTTGATTAGGAGGATTGATATGCTTACCGTTAAAGACATACATAAATCCTTTGGTGACCTTCAGGTACTCAAAGGAATAGATTTTACCGTTAATAAAGGTGACGTTATTGCAGTACTCGGAGCATCGGGTTCCGGCAAGACCACCCTCCTTCGCTGTATGAACTTTCTTGAGAAGGCGGACAGCGGAACGCTTATCTTCGATGATGAGGAATTCGATCTTTCGAAGATGCGTAAGAAGGATATCTTAAGACTTCGTAAGAAGACGGCTTTCGTATTCCAGAATTACAATCTTTTCCGCAACTTAACCGCATTACAGAATGTAACGGTGGGACTTACTGTTGCAAGAAAAATGGATAAGAAAACTGCAGACGAGATTGGCATGAAGATGCTTGATAAGGTCGGTCTTCTTGACAGAAAAGATCATTATCCTAATGAGCTATCCGGCGGACAGCAGCAGCGAGTTGCAATAGCAAGAGCGCTTGCGACAAGTCCGGAGGTCATATTCTTTGACGAACCGACTTCGGCACTCGACCCTGAGCTTATAGGTGAAGTGCTTTCGGTTATGAAGGATTTAGCCGAAGAAGGAATGACCATGGTGGTCGTTACACACGAGCTTAACTTTGCGGCGAATGTTGCAAAGAAGGTTATATTTATGGAAGATGGCAAGATACTTGAGAGCAATACCGCAGAAGAGTTCTTTAAGTCTCCGAAAGAAGAGAGAACCAGAGAGTTTCTTAAAATCATTAACAGAGAATAGGTTATAGGAGGGAAAACAATGAAAAAACTATTATCTTTAGTGCTTGTTTTAACATTAGCTTTAGGAGCGTTATCCTTAAGCGCATGCGGACAGAAGGAAGAAGCAAATGACAAGACACTTCTTGAAGAAGTAACAGAGCGCGGAACCATTATTATTGCAACGGAAGGTACATGGGCACCATGGACATATCATGATGAGAACGATGTGCTTACAGGATTCGATATCGAAGTTGCCAAGGCCGTATGCGAGAAGATGGGTCTTAAGGCAGAATTCGTTGAAGTAGAATGGGACGGAATCTTAGCAGGCGTTGAATCCGGCAGATATGATATTGCTGCTAACGGCGTTGAAATCGATGAGGAGCGAGAAGAGAAGTATTACTTCTCAGATGCATACGCATATATTCATACTGCATTAATAGTAAGAAGCGAAGAGACGGAAATCAATACATTTGAGGACCTTAACGGCAAGACAACAGCCAACACATTGCAGTCCACATATGCAAAGCTTGCAGAAAGCTACGGCGCAACTGTAACAGGTGTAGACGATCTTGCTCAGACAATCGAGCTTTTACTTGCGGGAAGAATCGATGCAACACTTAATGCTGATGTATCTTACTATGATTATCTTACACAGCATCCGGAAGCAAAGATTAAGCTTGTGGCATTAACAAAGGATGCTTCGCTTGTTGCATTCCCTGTTAAGAAGGATGACAGAAACAAGACCTTTATAGAGGCAGTTAATAAGGCAATCAAAGAGCTATATGATGACGGTACACTTTCAAGACTTTCGATTAAGTTCTTCGGTGGAGATATAACCATCAACGAATAAGGAGATATATATGAAGATAGGTATTATCGGAGCAATGCAGGTTGAGGTCGAAGGTATTAAAAGCGAATTAACCGGAGACGTTACCAAGAAAACAATCGGTGGAAGAGAATTTGTAAGCGGTAAAGTCGGTAATGTAGATGTTGTCGTATGTCAGTCGGGTGTCGGCAAAGTCAACATGGCTATGGCAACACAGGGTCTTATAGATGAATTTAAGCCTGATTATGTATTAAATACAGGTATTGCGGGTTCACTTGATGCGAAGATTGATATAGGAGACGTTGTTCTTGCAACCGAAGCCGTAGAACACGATATGCACGTAGGCGATTTCGGTTATCCTAAGGGACAGGTTCCGGGCCTTGATGTACTTGCTTTTCCATGTGATGAGAAGTTAAGAAAGCTTGCAAAGGATTCATGTGAGAAAGTTAACCCTGATATAAAAGTTTTCGAGGGACGCGTTCTTACAGGAGATATCTTCGTAAGTGCAAGTGATGTCAAGAAGGGACTTATCGATGAGTTCCATGGACTTTGCACGGAGATGGAAGGCGCAGCACTTGCTCATGTTGCTTATCTTAATAAGATACCGTGTCTTATCTTAAGAGTAATATCCGATAAGGCCGATAACAGTGCGACAGTGGATTATCCGACCTTTGAGAATAAGGCAGCGGCAGATTCACTTCGACTTACCAATGAATTTATCAGGAGACTTGGGGAGAGATGAAAAGGTTTAGTAGAAGAGTATATGCCGTAATGGGAGTACTTATGCTTCTTATGGCAGGATTTATCTATGCATGGTCGGTAATGGCAAGCTTCATTAATAAGGAGCTTAATATTGCACAAGGCTCATTGTCGCTTACCTTTACCCTTGTAATGATTACGTTTTGCTTAGGCGGCTTACTTGGAGGAATCTTGGGCAAGAAGACTAAGGTAATTAATCTTCTTGTTCCTGCGACATTAATGCTTTCGATGGGCTTATTGATTGCGTCGTACACTAAGGGTGTAGCGCTTTTATACATAGGATTCGGAATAATCTCAGGACTTGGCTCAGGTATTATCTATAATGTCGTAATGAGCAATATGTCGAAGTGGTATCCGGATAAGCAGGGCCTTATATCGGGCGTTATGCTTATGGGCTTCGGCCTTTCGAGTTTTATTGTGGGCAAAGTTTTTGCCGCTATGTCTTTAGGGAGCGATACTTCCTGGAGAACGACATTTAAGATATTTGCTATTATAGCTTTTGTATTAATGGCGATTTTATCGGTGCTTTTTAAGGGGCCATCAGAAGGTTACAAGGTTGAAGGTACCGCGACAGCCAAAAAAGAGCCTGCATTAGAGCTTACGCCTAAGGAGATGATTAAGAAGCCTGCATTCATTTTCTATTACTTATGGGCTATTCTTACAACAGGTGCGGGACTTACGATTGTTTCACAGGCAAGCGGAATAGTGACAGAGGCAAGTGAATCGATAAGTGCAGGAACGGTTGCTACGATAGTAGGCTTACTTGCGATAACGAACGGACTTGGACGAGTTATATTCGGAGCGCTTTTTGACAAGATTAAAACCAATACGGTTATGACAATTGATATTATGACATTCTTTTTGGCAGGATTGTCCCTTTTATTGTACCTTAAGTTTCATATAATGATACTTGGAATCGCAGGATTTGTATTTTGCGGACTTGCATACGGCGCAGTTCCAACCATTAACTCCGCAATTATAAGCGATTTCTTCGGAAGAAAGAATTTCGCGGTTAATTATTCGATAACCAATACGAATCTTATAATCGCATCGTTCGCGTCGACAATTGCCGGTAAAGTGTTCGATAACTACGGATCATATAAGTATGTGGCACTTGTAATGCTTATATATACATTTGTTTCGTTTTTTGCACAGATTCCGGTTAAGCGCCCGAAAGGAGAATAGATATGGAGAAGATAGCAAGCTTTACGGTTAATCACTTAACTTTGATGCCCGGCGTATATGTATCAAGGAAGGATAATGTTAACGGTAATGTAATTACAACATTTGATATAAGAATCACCCGCCCGAATAAGGAGCCGGTTATTAATACCGCGGAACTCCACGCCATTGAGCATCTCGGTGCGACATACCTTAGAAATGATGCAACATGGAAGGATAAGGTTATTTACTTTGGACCTATGGGATGCAGCACGGGGTTATATCTTATATTGTCCGGAGAC
>JAEEGF012184393.1_pt1 | contig 57713 bp, 59 predicted proteins | sample 9134171 | NCBI WGS metagenome assembly JAEEGF01 (sample SAMN16246542, study PRJNA631951) | gut metagenome | biome: gut microbiome; feature: rumen; material: AP-attached | host: Bos | place: Iran: Karaj | collected 2018-10 | reverse complement strand
CATCAAGAAGATTCTTCTTGTTGAACTGTGTTGTTGAAGAAATTCTATCGATCTCTTCTGTGAGTGCCTGTAACTCTTCGTTAATAGCATCACGGTCGATATCTTCATTAGTATCGTTAGCACCCTGAACTGCCAACTGATTCATTCTCTGAAGGATAGCGTGGGTCTCATTAAGAGCACCTTCTGCTGTCTGGATAAGAGATATACCGTTAGCTGCGTTATCAGATGCCTGGTCAAGACCACGGATCTGGCTTCTCATCTTCTCAGAAATCTTTAATCCTGCTGCGTCATCGCCTGCACGGTTGATTCTGTAACCACTTGATAACTTCTCTGTAGACTTGGATAAATCACCTGTAGAGATACCCAACTGTCTGTTTGTGTTCATTGCTGATAAATTGTGCTGTACTACCATACTCATAAATTTTTCCTCCTTGAAAATATAATCTTGGCATCCTTGCCGTTTTTTGAGTTCACTGCCGTAAATTGATACCACAAATAGAACTCGGTAAACTATATTAAATTGTAGTAGTTTGAAATCTGCAAGAGAAACTTCCTGCTAACTGATCCTTAGAATCTAAGTCCACCGGATACACCTATCCGTATGTAACATACAATATAGAGATATTGCTTATGATGTTCGGCTTCATCCTTGAATCCAATTATTAGGTACGCTTCCTTGCGTATAATTATAATAACACATCTTGGCCGGCCGCGCAACCGGCCAAGGCATGTTTTTCACATTTTTTTAAAAATGTCTTAGAAAAGCTTGTAACCGCAAGCTTAACGGATTAAGTTAAGTACGCCCTGTGTTGACTGATTAGCCTGAGCGAGCATTGACTGACCTGCCTGTGAAAGGATGTTACTCTTGGAGTAATCAACCATTTCAGAAGCCATATCAACGTCACGGATCTGGCTCTCAGCTGCTGAGGTGTTCTCAGATGCTGTATCAAGGTTGGCTATTGTATGCTCAAGTCTGTTCTGAAGAGCACCGAGTGCTGATCTCTGGCTTGATACCTTGTTAATAGCCTGCTGTACCTTGGACAATGTCTGGTTAGCTGCTGTAAAGTTATCAACTGCTACTCTTACGGAGTGAGTTGTTGACTCCATAGCTTCTGCTGCAGAAATACCGAACTGGCTTCCTACTGCTGCCTTAACAGAATCAAGAGTATTATATGCTGTAGGTGTTGCTCCAAACACATACTTTCCATCAGATGTTGTTACAGATGCAGTATGCTGTGTATAAGCTAAGTTAATAGCTGCGTTTCTGGCATCGTCTGCGTTCTCATAACCCTTAACTACCTGACCGGATACGCTGTATCCGAATGTCTTGAACTCTGTTACCTTAAGGCCGATGTTCTCAGCATCCATGTTATCAATTGAGATAGCTATGTTCTGACCAACGTTAGCACCGATCTGTAACTTAGTATTCTTCAATGTACCATCAAGAAGATTCTTCTTGTTGAACTGTGTTGTTGAAGAAATTCTATCGATCTCTTCTGTGAGTGCCTGTAACTCTTCGTTAATAGCATCACGGTCGATATCTTCGTTAGTATCGTTAGCACCCTGAACTGCTAACTGATTCATTCTCTGAAGGATAGCGTGGGTCTCGTTAAGAGCACCTTCTGCTGTCTGGATAAGAGAAATACCGTTTGCTGCGTTATCAGATGCCTGGTCAAGACCACGGATCTGGCTTCTCATCTTCTCGGAAATCTTTAATCCTGCTGCATCATCTGCTGCACGGTTAATTCTGTATCCGCTTGATAACTTTTCTGTTGATTTTGACAGTTCACCTGTAGAGATACCTAACTGTCTGTTTGTGTTCATTGCTGATAAATTGTGCTGTACTACCATACTCATAATAATTTCCTCCTTGAATTTTGTTTTCCGGCATCCATGCCGTTTTATAAGTAATGGGTCCTTAATTCGTAATTATTCGAGATTAAGGAAAAATGTTAACTAGTTTGTTATGCACCTGCGCTTGGTGCACTTTTAAATTATATTGTAAAAAGGATTACTCCCTTTCTACCTATATTTAATGCTTCTCGTTAAAGAACTGCGGGTCTACGTAATTGACCTTCTGCATATTGTCCTTATAGAGCTTGGCTGCCCGGTTCGACTGTGTCAAGACTTTTCCTTGTTTTTTGAGTCTTGAGAAATGCCTCTGTGCAGCTTCCTTATTCCGTGCTTCTTCTGATTGGATCACTTCCGACAACTCCGTAAGCGTCCTTATCAAATCCTGCATGTGTAAGATTTCTTCCTTATAGGCTTCTCTGTTACTTGTAAGTTCTTCTCTTACGTGTTCATACACTTCGTTGAAGCCCTCATCTAAGAAATTAATCTCATCTATAAGCTCTCCCTTACGGGTCGTAAGCTCATCCCATTTGTCAATGTCCGGATCCTCTTCGCTAAGAAGTAAGGCTTGCTCCTCATTCTCAACTCTTATCCTATTTAATATATCGGCTTTCTTTTCCAAGCTCTGAATAAGTGCGAGAACATAATTTTTTGATTCCATATTACTCTGCCTTTGCCTGCTGGGTTCTGTTAAGTTCCATTACCTGCTTCCAGGTATCTCTCATGGTTCTTAAATGTCCGAGGACTTCTTCGAGTATCTCTTTATCCTTAGTCATGTTGGCTTCATGAAGTCTCTGCTTAAGATAGTTGTATACATTCTCGAAATCCTTTGCTACAGGATATTTATGATCAAGAGTAATTATAAATTCCGTAATGATGTTCTTGGTCTTCATTATGTTAACATAGGCCTTCTCTACATCCTTCTGCTCGATCGCCATGATAGCGATATTACAGAACTTAATTGCTCCATCATAAAGCATAAGTGTCAACTCCGCCGGAGTTGCGGTTAAAACCTTGTTGTTATTGTATTGTGCATATGCGTTCTGTGCTACTGCCATAACAACACCTCCTTAATTACCACTACCAAGAAGCGATGCAAGTGACTGTGTCTGTGACTGAATCTTGCTTAATGCCGTCTCCATCTTGGAGAACTTCTTGTACCAGGATTCTTCGTACTTGCTTACCTTAGTCTCCCAATCGGAAATCTTGGATTTAAGCTCTTTCATCTCATTGTTCATTTCCTTATCGTTGTATACCGTGTATGCTGAACGAAGTGTCGTTGAAGTCATCTTGGTATGTAACGAATCATAAACATTAGATGCTACTTTATTGAAGAACTTTTGTACAAGTTCAGGATTGGTATTAATCATTTCACGAAGCTTATCTGCCTTATCCGCCGTAAGCTTGTCATCCTTATCGCCGGCAATGTGATAAGCATTCTGCTCATTCTCTGCCGAATATGTAATTCCAAGTCCGTCAATACCGAAATCCGATAAGTGATAAGTCTTGCCGTCAATCACAACGCCCTGCGCCATTGCACCGGTAAGTGTTGAGATTATAGAACTTAACTGCTCATCTCTTCTGAAAAGTGAATCCTTGATCTTGTTCTCCCACTTTTCAACTTCCGTATCTGACATCTCACTCTTCTGATCATCCGTAAGAGGCTCATAATCCTTGGCTGCATCTGCATTATAACCCTTGGTCATCTCATTGATAAGAGAGTTATAATCACCGACGAAGGACTTGATCATATCGTAGATACCGTCTGTATCAGTCGATACGTTAATAGTCATCGCTCCGTCAGTTACTCCGAGTGCATCAATTGTGATACCTGCTACCGTAAGAGAGTTGCTGTCTGACTTAAATGTTGCTCCGTTAACTACTATCTCGGAATCGGAGCCTACCTGCTTCTGAGCTGTGGATATAAGTCCAAGCTGTTCAAGCTCTTCCGTTGAATCTTCATCTGCTCCGGTAAGTGTAAAATCATTCTTCGCACCTGATTCGGAATGAATTATGATTCTCTGTGTCGACTTATCAAAGGAAGCGGAAAGTCCTGTCTGCTCTTTGATTCTGTCGATTACATCGCTGAGCTTATCTGTTGACTTAAATTCTACGAACTTTTCTGTAGGTAAAGTATCATGATCGTCAGGATCGCCGATTCTAAACTTCATCTGACCGTCTGCGGAAACTCCAAGTTCTGCGAGAGTTGTTGATGTTGTAGCATCCTTCTCAAGCAATGATGTATCTACTTTACCGCCCGTAAGATAAGCTGCCTTGGCGAGCTTCTTAATCTCTACTGTCTGTGTTCCGTTAGCTGCTCCGTTACCTGCCGAAATCTTAGCTTTGGTTGAATCGGATACCGTAACGTTCTTCTTGGCAGAAAAAGAACTTGCCATTCTTAAGCTGCTAAGAGATCCTGAATAGAAGCCGTATACTTTGGTATTCATGTCCTTCCATTTTTCCTGCTTCCATTCAAGCTTTGTCTTCTGCTTGTTATATGTCTCCAACTTGGTGCTGTATGCGCTTACCAATTCTCTAACCATCGAATCAGTATCAAGTCCGGAAGACATTCCCGTTAATCTGATTGACATATCAGCACCTCCTATCTTTTCTCGTCTACCATAATTCCTGCCATCTCCCAAGCCTTAGCTATAAGGTCAAGAGTTTTCTCTGCCGGGAATTCCTTTACTACTTCTTTTGTCTCCTTATTAAGGATCTTAATTGTCATACGACCTGTCTGCTCGTGAATACCGAACTGAACGGTCTTGTTGACATTCTGCTTATTAATCTCGTCCACTGCCTTCTTAATAGCCTCTGCAGCCTTGGTGTCGTAAGCTTCATTGTCATTATTTCTTTGTGTACCGGTGATTTCAACCGCTCTTGAAATAGACTTCTCTGCGACTTCAGGTGTATCCGTAGACTGTTTAACAGTGTCTATAGTCGGTCTGACTGAACTTGCTGCATTACTCTGATAAGATGCATTGTTAATTGAATTAATATTCTCGATTGACATAAGTTTTGTCACCTCCGTGTGAACCTTTACTTACCTTTGATTATCCACTTCCATATGGACTAAATATTTTATCTAATCCATATATCGACAGGTAAATTTCGGTCCTTAACCCTTTCTTTGTGAACGTTTTGTGAATTAATCTGCAGTTACAAAAGCTATGATTAGAAGAGATCTGCTAACTTATCAATGCCCTCATTCTTCATTGACTCTTCGTTCTCTTTCTGAATCTGGATATAAATTTCTTTTCTATAGATAGATACGTCCTTAGGAGCCTGGATACCGATCTTGACCTGATCGCCCTTAACCTCAAGAACCGTAATCTCTACATTGTTGCCGATAACTAAGGCTTCGCCTTTCTTTCTGGTTAATGCCAGCATCCTACTCGCCTCCCTTTTCCTTATTCTGTTTTAAGATATCGTATATCATGAAGCGTACAGGATAATCATCCTCAATAATAACCTGAGCACCCTTCTTCTCATCTACATTGATGATTACAGGAGCCTTAAGGTTAACGCTTATCTGTTCAATATCGTTTGGTACCTTAACTGTTACAAGAACGCAGATGTTCTCACCGTTAAGATTGCCGAGTGGTTTAAGAAGTTCGTCATCAACAAACGGGTTATAGTCTTCTTTAACCATCATCGGATTCATTACAGGAAGAGCAAACTGGCCTTCCTCAATGCTCTGGAGATAAGAAATTCGGTTGGCGCCCTTCTTCTCCTCATCATAGACAACGGCAAAATGCTTTAACTCCGGAAAACCGATAATACCATTTTCGAAAGTTACAATCTTGTTGTCATCAATATCGATTTCGCCAAAAATCTTTGTATTAACTACCATGGCCTTGTCGCAGGGAAAACCCTGCCTCCTTTCTCAATATATATATGTTGCAACTTCGCATATAGCACAGATGAATGCTATATGCGAATCCTCCTTCGTAGGACACATCTTCGATGTGGTTATTTACGATTATAGTTTTTCTGAAGAAAAGCTATAATCTAAAGATACGTTAACAATGTCATCTGGTTAATCTCACTTGCGGCCTTCAAAGAAGACTGATATGCAAGATTTGCAGTTTCATAGTCAATTAATATATCGGACAATTCTCTGTCTTCATTACTGTGAATTAATTCCTGTAAGGAAGATTTCTGAGCTGTCATTCTTGTCTTAGTCAATTCAAGACGGCTGCTTCTGCTTCCGGTATCTGTAATTGCAAGGTCTACAGTCTGCTTATACTCCTGGAAGCCGGTAATTCCCTTGGAGAAAAGATTCTTAAGATTCTCCGTCGTATAAGTTACTTCCTTCTCTGCTGCCGTAAGCCATGTCTTAAATGCTTCTTGATACTCGTCAGCGGCATAGATAGGATTATCGAGAAGGGCTTTTAAACGGGAAACCTTATCGTTCGCTTTCTGCGATGCTGATACGGCATCCATAAGCTCATCTATATCTCTTCCTATTGCTGTGGAAAGAATTCCGTTCTGACCTGCCTGGGTATTAACGTTAAGGTCCTGATTACCTGCTACGGTATAATTAATATCCTGAACCTCACGGTTAAATTCGATGCCTGTGTTATAATCGGTACAATCAAAGTACATTTCAGGTCTTACTTCACCGTTATCGAATCCCTTCTTATCATATGTAATCTTAAAGCTTAAATCCTGCTTGGCCTCGTTAACGGTTGCAAGCTTATCCATTGCCGAATCGGAGAAAATAATCTCACCTGTCTCATATATGTAAAGCACTTCCGCATCATCCGGAATTGTGAATTTGCCTGCTTCAAAATCCGCATAAGACATTGTCTTAACAGGCTTTGCAGGATCAAGTATGTCATTAAGATTCTTGGTCACTTCTACCATCTCACCGAATCCGTTATCTTCCTTATATGTTAAGTTAATGGTTGGTGTGAAAGTATTATCGTCTGCATCTTTACTTGCTACATTCTCGTACGCAAGACGGAAACGGTTAAGATATACATTATCAATCTCGTCTGCGATTGCAGGTGGATTATCTCTTATATCGTCAGCCTTTGACGGAATATCGAGAATATTCTTCATGTACGTCTTTTCCATTATATCATCCAATTTAAAATTTTCTGTGATTGAATAATATGCATCGGCCGTATCTTCCTGGAATGTCAATGTCTTATTGGTCTTAAATCCGGTGAATATCGTTCTGCCCGCATATTCTGTATTACCTTCGGAGTATAGCTGATGAACATAAGCTTCGAGGTTACTTAAGATTGTATTGCGGTCATCTGTTGTAAGTGTACCGGTTGCGCCGTTAACACAGAGTGAATATACATCCTTAAGTACGTTGGTCATATTGGTAAGGCTTGTCTCTGTAACCTTAAGCCAGCTTTCCGCATCAGGGATATTCTTATCAGTGTACTGCTCAACTTCATGGAGTGAATCTCTAAGGCGAAGAGAACGAATAGCGATTACAGGATCGTCCGACGGCTTGCCAATCTTCTTCTGGCTTGTCATCTGCTCGTTGTATTTATCTGTAAGAATCTTGGTTCCGTTAATGTTAGTCTTGCTATGCATTGTAATCATGCTATTGGTAATTCTCATTGCCATAGTATCGCCTCCTAAGCTCCGGTGTTAAGTATCAACTGGTTATACATTTCCTGCAGAACCGAAACCATCTTGGATGAGAGATTGTAAGCATTCTGAAACTTAACGAGATCAAGTGCCTCTTCATCGGAGTCAACCGCCGATACACTCATTCTCTGGTTCATTATTGCTTCCTGCAGGTTCTCATAATTATTGGTAAATATCTGTGCCTTCTGAGTATCTACGGAAATATCGGAAAGTAAACACTGTAAAAAATCCGATGCAACTCCGCCTCTGAAGATTTTTGTGTTGCTCTTTAAATCTAAGAGCTTTTCTACTATATCGTACGAATCGACTCCATTATTAAATGGTTTTAGTGAAGAAGTTGAAATTGATGACGAATCTTTCATCGCTTCTTCACAAACTGTGAAGTTCTTCGCATTAAGGTATGTGTAATAATAGCTTCCGTGATATGTCTTAACGGTATTACCGTCATCATCCGTACCTTCCGTCATCTGATGTGAGTCATATCCGTATTCGCCGCCGTTTGCAATGTCGTTAGCTACGAAGAATGCGTTGGCCGGCTCTGAGTCCTCGTTAACACCGCTCATTGAGATCTCATTGTACTGAATCGCGAAGTTACGAACGAATTCGTTAATCTGCTGCTGGTAATAAGCGATTCCCATATAATCGATCTGTGAACCGATGATTGCCTGCTTACCTGTAAGAGGCATAAGGGTGTATACATCGAGTGGCGAACCGTCAGCTTCTTTGCTTAATGTAAAGACATATTCATATGTACTCTTGCCCGTGTCCTTATCAATAGTCTCACGAAGCTCGTACTCGTCATACCGGAATTCCTTGTTGCCAAGCTTAATCATTCCGTGTTCAGGCATTGTAATCTCTTTCGGATCCGTAATTGTAGGATCGCTTATTGTAACCTTGAATGGTCTTGATGCCTTAGATAACGGAACTTCTGTAATCGTTCCGGCAAATGCCTGATTATTGTTACCGTCTCTTATATCGAAAAGTGCTTTCAATGAACCGCCCATTCTTGTTGAGGTAACTTCGAGTTTTCTTGAAGATACTTCATCGGTATAGGCATTGATCGCCCAGTAAATATCATATAAACCGTCAACATCGGATTCGTTGACCTGATTCTCTGTTGTTCTCGGTACGCAGATAAGCTTGGTATAATCATATGTATCTACAAGCATCTGTCCGTCAACACGTACTCTATACTCTGTTGCACCCGTCTCAACGTCAGGCATGTTGGTGTTGACGATTGGTCTCTCCGTTACTTCTACCGGCACGAGCTTGGATAACTGATCGATAAGTAAGTTTCTCTGATCTCTAAGCTCTGCTGCTGTAGAATGCTGCTGCTCTATAATATTGATCTGTTTGGTTAAGCTTGCAATCTTCTGTGCGATTCCGTTAATCTCGTCAACCTTGGTAGCAATTACGTTGTTAACTTCATCCTGAAGTCTGTAGAGCTGCTCATTGATACTGTTGAAGTATTCGCAAAGTGTCATACCCTTGCTTATATATGAATTTCTCGTTGTAAGAGAAAAAGCATCAGTCTTCATTGTATCCATTGCTTTAAAGTAATCACTGAAGATAGTAGTGAATCCTTTTACGTTATCATCATCAAGGAAGTTAATCTCAATCTGAGACAAGTATTCCTGCTTAGTTGACTGTTCCCCGAGTCTTGACTCGTTAGCCCAGTACTTCTGATCGTAATACTTATTACGCATCTGCTCAATCTCGGTTACTTCAACACCGCTTCCCATGGAACCGTATCTGGCTTCGACTCTGATCGCCTGCATCGCCTGCATCTTGGCGCTCTGTCTCGTATAACCTTCGGTATCTACGTTGGAAATGTTGTTGGCTGCTGTATTAACCGCTGTCTGATATGTGGAAAGTCCGCTTCCCGCAATTGTTAATCCGAAAAACTGTGAAGGCATATCGCGTTACCTCCTCTCATAAGATAACTTATAACTATCTTCCAAGCTGCATTATCATGTGCTCTATCATCTCATCTATTGTTGTGATGAAACGGCTGGCTGCATTGTAAGCACTCTGGAATCTGATCATGTTGCTCAATTCTTCATCGGATGAAACTCCGATAACCATTGTTCTCTGATTCTCTATAGAAGAAACAGAAGATGTAAGTGTATTTGTAACACTCATATATACAGAACCCGTACTTGCAACATAGCCTACCATGTTGTCGTAATAGTTCTTGTAAGAAAACTTCGTCGTGTTAGGTGAAAGCTCCAATATATCGGTATCGAACACCTTGGCAAGCTTATCTGCCAGGGTATGATCAACTTCGCCGTTCTGACGGAAAGTTGCAAGTCTTGTCTCATCTGCCGTAAGAGCTTTGTTAACTTCTAAGTTAAGTATATTATAAAACGTTGCCGTATCCTTCGGAATGCGGTTTCCGTTACTGTCATACCGGTCTTCACCGATATCTTCGCCATTATATACATACCAGGTCTTGCCATCGTTATCAACCACTTCGGTATAACGAGGTCTGCTCTTTCTTGTGAAAAGCTCTGCCGCCGGTCTTTCGCCTGCCGCTCCGACCGTTCCATTCTCTTCATCCCATACCTGGACGGTCAATTCCTGGGTTCCTACTTCAATAGTAACTTCCTTTAAAGGAGTAAAGAGATTGTTAAGTGTTGTTACTATACTTCTTACGTAGTGGTCAAGCTGTGCTTCCACTGTCTCGATCGGTGATAACTGAGTTGTGTTGGCAAATTCCTGCTCGCTCTTCTCTACGATGTCTCTAAAGTCTGCAACCTCTGTACCACGGCACATAACGATTGCTTTAAGAGCTCCTATATCCGTATTCATCTCAGACGAGATATCAACAGTGAAGTCATATACGTCTACATATTCTTCCTTGATCTCATCGGAAAGCTCTTTCCATATAGGAGTTTTAAATCCTGTGGTTGTATCGGTTCTTGTTCCCATCTGGTGGCAGGTAAATCTGTCAACGAATTCCTGGGCTTCAAGCTTAACCGTTACCGCTCCGTCCTCCTGCTCTTTAAAAGTGATCCTTGCAAGAGTTCCGAGTTCATCGAGATATAAATCTCGCTGATCTCTTAATTCCATTGCCGTCTCAACGTGGTTAGCTTCAACGGTTCTGATTCTGTCATTAAGCTCGGCAATACCTTTACCGAGTTCATTTATTCTCTTAACTTTATCTTCAATCTGGGAATTTAAGTTAAGCTGATATTCCTTGAGGCTCTCGTAAAGTGCTGCGGAACGCTCTACAAAAAGTGTTGCCTTCTGTACAAGAAGGTTCTGATTGATCGATGAGCCCGGATTCTTAACAAGTTCCTGAACGGCTTCGTTTAAGTCTGCCATTACTTCCTGGAAGGCTTCGCCTTCAGTCTCCTGTAAAAGCTCCTGAATCTCATTAGTTGTTCCGTAGCAGGTATCGTAGAAGTTCATTCTGCCCGATTCGGAACGAAAGTAAGTATCAAGGAAAATATCTCTTGTATGAACAACATCGCCGACTGATACGCCAAGACCGGACTGCTTCATGTTAATCGACTGATTATACAGATGATTCATCTTGGCTTCCGACAATGTGGAATATTCCATATCAGCAAAAAGAACCTGTTCACGTACATACCCTTTGGTATTTAAGTTGGACAGGTTGTTGGCCGTAACGTTAATGGCGTTCTGAGCGCCGGATAAACCTGACTTGCCAACATATAAGCTACCGAAACCATTTGCCATATCCGTTACTTCCTTTCTTCAAAACTTTAGTCTTAAATCTTAAACTCTTTGTGATTATTTCTCTTAAGAATTTCTATCGGGAGTACGCCGGATCGCTCCAACGCCTCCCGAAAGGATTTTTCGTTATTGTGTTACATTAAATCCGCCACCCGGCAATATCGTATCTGTACTGTAAGCATTCTTATTATAGTTTGCGGTTGTCGGTGCCTGGCGTGTACTTCGTATAAGGTTCATGTCATACTCGAGCATCTCTAAGGACTGTTTCAATAACGCTTCATTCTCCTTATTGATCTTGGCAACCTCGATAAGTGTAAGTCTTATCTTCTCCCGAAGATTAAGTATCTTCGTCTTCTCATCCGGCCGTTTGTCCAGGATGGTCGCCATATTTAATAAAGTAAGACTTGCGACAGGAACTTTTAATATTCCTGCCATCTCTTCGCGAAGCTTAAGTCGCTTCTTGTCGAGATTCATGATGGTTCCGACTATCTCCTGTTCCTGCTCGGTAAGCTTCATAAGCTCATCGACTCTGGCGTAGACAATCGTCTCAGTCTTCTTTCTCGATATGAAAGCAAGGTCTTCATAGGCTTTATTTTCTTCTTCGAGAACCGAGATAAACTCATCCATGATACTGGCCATTACTTAATCCTCTTTCTTAAATCGCGTTATACTTTGCCAATAACTTACTTGCAAAATCTTCAGTGTCCACATTATAGCTACCGTTAGCTATTCTCTCCTTCAACTGGGCAACTCTATCTTCCCTGATATCCGAAGCTCCTGCGACTGCCTGTTTTGCAATTTGATAATCCCGGCCAAGCTGGGAAATGGAAAGCTGATCAGATGATGATGCAGCTGCACTCATTCCGTATGCATTTTTGGCCTTAGAAACCTTACCGGCCTTCATAATCTGGCTAACTTGGTTATAAGAATCAATACGCATATTAGGCATCTCCTTTCTTTATTATCATGAACGAATCCTTCGTTCATAGATTTCTATATAATATGTCGGACGCACTCTTTAAAAACTTTAGCATTATTTTTAAAAAAATAGGCTATCGACAAAATCGCGTCGATAGCCTTATAAAATGCTTATTTTATATGAGTTTGAGAAGTTCTTCGACATCCTCTTCCCCGGTTGCCCACGAGGTTGCAAATCTGACAATTCTGTGATCACTATCAAATTCCTCCCAGGCCGCAAAAGAAACCTTCTTCTTAAGTTCCTCTATCTTATCCTTCTTAAGGATAAAGAACTGCTGGTTGGTATAAGAATCGCTATACATCCTATATCCTTTGTCGATAAAGCCCTGTCTTAACTTCTCCGCCATAACAATAGCGTGACGCGATATATTATTGTATAGATTATCGGTAAATAATGTATCAAACTGTAGACCCAATAACCAACCTTTTGCAAGAACCGCTCCGGACTGCTTCTTTATTGAGAAAAAGTTAGGAATTAAGTTCTTATCCTTGATTACAAGCGCTTCTCCGAAAAGTGCACCCACCTTGGTACCGCCGATATAGAACATATCCACATTCTCTGCCAGGTTTTTAAGCGTAACATCGGTGTTGCTTGCATTAAGACCGTAGCCAAGACGCGCTCCGTCTACATAGAGGAGCATCTTATACTCGTCACAGATGCTTCTTAATGCTTTTAACTCATCCAATGTATATAACGAGCCTAATTCCGTAGGATGCGAGATATATACCATCTTAGGCATTACCATATGAGGGTAGGTCTCATCCGCATAGAACTTATGCATATACTCTTTTACTTCAGCCGGATCAAGCTTGCCGTTATGAGAAGGTAAGGAAATCACCTTATGTCCCATATTCTCGATAGCTCCGCACTCATGAACATATATATGTCCCGTCTCTGCAGCAATTACGCCTTCGAAACTCCGAAGTGTCGCGGTAATCGCAACCATATTGGTCTGTGTACCGCCTATCATAAACTCAACGTCCGCATCCGGAAGTCCACAAGCCTCACGGATCTTACTCTTGGCACTGTCGCAGTATCCGTCGAAACCATAGCCGTCTATCTGCTCATCATTAATTGAAGCTATTCTTGTTAATATCTCAGGAACGGCACCCTGCATATAATCGCAATCAAATTTAACCATTGTCTTACCCCTTTAGAGCTTTTTAACCTGCATACATTATTCCGTCGAAAAGTTCATCCATAGGAATTCCGTCAACTTCAAACGGATATTCGTTCGTAACATTAATTCTTATTATTGTTCCATCCTTCGTAAGAAGGTCTACATATACTTCGCTGTTCTCTCTGTACGGCTTAGCATTGGTTCTGTATGCTCTTACAATATCGCCCGCTTTAAGTGTCAGAGTACCGGTCTTATCACCTGCTTCCGATACAGTATCAACTGTAATCTCCTGCAATAATGTAAGGTCAAATCTGTTGCCGAATTCATAGATAGATTCGTACTCTTCAGGCATTCCGTCATCGCCGATCTTGGCAAGCGTATGGATATGTGTTGTTCCGAGGACATCGGTTCTGTAATCTACGTAGAAGTTATCAGGGTCGGTTATTATTCCGCCCCAAGCCCACCAGTCATCGCCGGATGGAGCAGGTGCCCATATACCGAAGCTTCCTGCGTCAACCAGCTGAACGCCGGTTTTCTCAACCTTATATACATATACTATTCTGTAATCATTGAATTCGGAAGTAACAAAATAGCAGTATACATCGCCCTTATCATTTCTTATAAGATAAGCGTTCTGGCTGAATGCATAGAATGCAGCACTAAGCTCGTAGCTTTCGCCGTTTACGTTAAAATACATATTCTCTACATAATCGTAATCATCAGAATTTACCGAAGCACACACAGAGAAGCTGCCCTCTGTTCCGTCTCCGAAGATATCTCCGCAGTAAGTCTCGCCTGGCTGGATTGTAATTGCATAATTATCCATATGGTCTTCGAAATACCTGCCATCGACGAAAAGGTCTTCATTTCCCTTATAAGGGATGTAAACCTGCTGTGAACCTGCAGCGTAAGCAGCAAGATCGTATGGGTTAAAGATTACGGTTATACCTTCATTACCGAAGTAGAAATTCTGAGTAGCATCACCGCTCTTATATAATTCGTAAGGATCACTGTCAGTGTCAAACTGAATGAACATATCCCACTCTTCGGAATACTTGTCCTCAAGTCTCTCAGTTATATAATCATACATCTTATCGATATCCTTAACGATATCATTAAACTTAATCTCTTTACCCGTCTTAGAATCGAATGAACGCGGAAAATCACCGCTCCATCCGTGTGCACCGCCGCTGTAGTTTGAATACGGTATTGAAATCGATAAAACCAAACTGTCCGCACGGCGAACAAGCATATCACGGTCTACATAATACGGAAAGTATACAGGTTCATCGTTAGCAATCGCATCTTTTGACCACTGATCATAATCTGCATATTCTATGTTAACGCCTTCTTTGATTTCCTCATTTAATTCCTTAAGGGCACGGCTTAATTCAGGATAAAGTGTAGCATCCTCGTCCTGTAACTCGAGCATTGTATATGAACATCTGATACGGCACTCATAGGTATCACCGAGATCTTCATACTCAGACTCGCCATCCGATGTTCTTCTTAACGAAAGATACGAAACGGCCTCTTCAACAGGATCATCCTCACCGCCGTTATCTTCTGCGTCATTGCTGTCACCGCTATTGTCGGCAACATTGCTTCCGCCGTTATTGGCGGTTTGCTTTCCACATGCGGTAAATGCCGAGATTACCAGCACAAGTACAAGCAATAAGCTTAAAATTCTTCTTTTCATTTTTCTCCTCCTTATATACCAAGCTTTTTATGCTTTGGTTACACACCCATAATAGCCATAGCTATCAGATGAACTATATATCCGCATATCCATGCTACGGTGCATTGCGTCACAATCATAAGTGCCGCCCACTTTCTGCCAAGCTCGCGCTTAACCGCTGCGATTGCCGCAACGCAAGGCGTATAGAGAAGGCAAAAGGTAAGAAGTGCAAGTGCCGCAGCCTTTGTCAGAATAAGGTTAAGCGGTGCATTCTCACCGAAAAGCACGGATAATGTTGATACCACACTTTCTTTCGCCACAAATCCGGTAACAAGCGCCGTCGCAACTCTGAAATCTCCGAATCCAAGCGGCTTAAATATCGGGGCAACAATGCCCGCAATAGCTCCGAGCATACTATTTTCGGAATTACCGACCATTGTAAGATGGAAATTAAAAGTCTGCAAAAACCATATAACAATAGTAGCAAGGAATATTATGGTAAAAGCTCTCTGAAGGAAGTCCTTCGCCTTATCCCAAAGTAAAAGACCTACGTTCTTTGCGCCCGGAAGTCTGTAGTTGGGAAGTTCCATGACAAACGGCACTGCTTCACCCTTAAATACGCTGTTCTTCGCAATATGCGCCATAAGTATTCCCATCAATATACCGAACAAGTATATACCGGTCATCATTATACCGCTGTATTCAGGGAAAAACGCCTGAATAAAGAATCCGTATACAGGAAGCTTAGCGGTACAGCTCATAAACGGAATCATAAAAATCGTAAGCTTACGATCACGCGCAGACGGGAGCGTACGCGACGACATAATCGCAGGAACCGAACATCCGAAACCTATAAGCATAGGCACAATTGAACGTCCCGAAAGACCGATTCTTCTTAATAACTTATCCATTATAAAAGCAACACGCGCCATGTAACCGGTATCTTCAAGCAACGATAAAAAGAAGAACAAGGTTACGATTATCGGAAGAAATGATACAACCGCTCCGACACCCGCAAATATACCGTCTATAATAAGTGAATGCAATACTTCGTTAACACCGATCGCAGTAAGTCCCGCGTCGGCCTGTGCTGCAAGAGCACCGATTCCGTCTTCAAGCAATCCCTGGAAGAAAGCTCCGATTACATTAAATGTAAGCACGAACACTGCTGCCATTATAAGAATAAAGCTTGGAATCGCAGTGAACTTACCCGTCAGTATCTTATCGATATTAACCGAGCGCTCTCGTTCCTTGGATTCATGCGGTTTTACCACACATTTACTTACGAATTCTTCTATGAAAGCATAACGCATATCGGCTATGGCTGCGGCTCTGTCAAGCCCACGCTCTTCTTCCATCTGCTTAACGATATGCTCAATAGTCTCTTCCTCATTCTGTGTAAGCTCAAGACGCTTAATAATCTCTCTGTCGCCTTCAATAAGCTTCGTTGCCGCAAATCTTATCGGAATACCCGATTTGACCGCATGGTCATCGATCAAGTGCATAATTGAATGGATCGCTCTATGCACAGCACCACCGTTGGCATCTTCCGGGCAGAAATCATGTCGTCCCGGATTCTCCTGATACTTTGCAACATGAACCGCATGGTTAATAAGTTCGGTAATACCTTCGTTCTTCGCAGCAGATATCGGAACTACGGGAATTCCAAGAAGTTCCTCCATCTCGTTAATCTTAACCGCACCACCGTTACCGGTCATCTCGTCCATCATATTAAGCGCAAGTACCATTGGGACATCAAGCTCTATAAGCTGCATCGTAAGGTACATATTGCGCTCGATATTGGTCGCGTCTACTATATTAATAATGCCCTTGGGCTTCTCATCTATTATAAAATTACGGGATACCACTTCCTCGCTTGTATATGGAGAAAGCGAATATATTCCCGGAAGGTCGGTAACCTCGGTATTTGCATAGTTTCTTATGCTTCCCGACTTTCTGTCAACCGTTACGCCCGGGAAGTTACCGACATGCTGGTTAGAACCCGTTAACTGATTAAACAGAGTCGTCTTACCGCAGTTCTGATTGCCGGCAAGTGCGAACGTAAGAACTGTTCCTTCAGGAAGCGGATTCTCATTTGTAGGGTCGTGATACTTACCGCCTTCACCGAGTCCCGGATGCTCCGTGCGACTTCGGAGCGGCTTATCCTTCTTACCGGACTTCTTATTGTCGGTATCCGCCTCATTAACTTCAGCAATTCCCGAAATATCGGGCGCTTTTGTTATATCGATCTTATCTGCGTCTGCAAGTCGAAGTGTCAATTCATATCCGTGGATTCTAAGCTCCATCGGATCTCCCATGGGAGCGTACTTAACTAACGTCACTTCCGCACCGGGAATAACCCCCATATCAAGGAAGTGCTGGCGCAGTTCACCGCTTCCGCCAACCTCCGTTACAATCGCAGATTCGCCGATTTTTAACTCACGTAATGTCATTTTCTCGCGTCCTTTTAAACTTCGTAATCTATACAAGTACGTGTCTTGGTATAAGGTCTTACATATGTATCCGCAGCATGTACATGCTCAGGATGCACTGCGTATCCCTTCAATGCTTCAGGAGACTCTAGCTCAGAATAAAGCATAAGGTCGCAGGTTGCCGTAGGAAGCGTCTTAGTCACTATCTCAAGCTTGATAAGTCCCGGAACTACACCGTTAAGGGCCTCAAGGCTCTTCTTTATACCTGCCTTAATCTCTTCCTTCTTAGCATCATCGTACTCATCCTTAAGATTCCATAGAATAATATGCTTAACCATTTCATACCCTCCGTTATTTGGGCCCTTAATAAGAGCCCGCAAATAATTATTTATTAAGTTCAAAGGCTGCAGTAGCCTTAAGTTCACCGTCAACAAAGCACTTAACAATAACGACACAATGATCCTCACCATATGTAAAGTGCACTCCGTTATTCACCGTCATAAGTCCGTCGTCAACCGTTGTGTCAAATGTCCACATTGGATTCTTGTCGGCATCGTTAACTTCTATATAGTAAGAATACTCACCCTCTGTGATCGTCGTTACAGGCGTTACCGTAATATCATAATCATCGCCCTCACTAAGTACAAATCCGAAGACATTCTTCTTCATTGTCGCGAACTTTTCTTCAATAGAATCGTAGAAAAGCTCTTCCCTTGAGGCTTCGCCGGACATAAGCATGCAGAAGGCCTGCTCAAAATACTCCGTTCCCTGCATACTCATATGATGATCGTCCGAGAAGCTCGTCGTCGTATCCGGGAAAAATTCCTCACGAAGAAGGTTAAAATCATAATAGTCCGCGTGCGTACCTTCTATTTCATGATTGATAAAAGCAATGAAATCATCATAGTTACCGATACTTAAGATTCTATAATTGGAAAGCGGTGTCGCAATCAAGTGAAGCTTAATATCGTGCTTTTCACAGAAATCTATTATCTCTTCCAGAGATTCCACCCAGGTAGAGCTGAGCTTTGATATATCAATCGGATTGTGACGGGCGGTCCTGAAAAGATTACCTTCCGTCTGGAGCTTTTTATTATTCTGAACAAAACCGCGTCCTATATACTCGTTAGGCTTGGTCTCCTTATATACAAGACCACCCTCTCTATATACCGTGGTAAGCTTCTTACTTACGACATCCTTAATGTGACTTGGGTCTAAAAGAAGATTCCAGTTACGTCTTGAAATAAGGAAGGTGTTAAAGTAGTGCTTATCGTTCGAACCGTTAATCTCATACAATAATTTATCAAGCGAAGGCTTCGTATAATCCGTGATAAGATACATACTCGTTAAATCCTTACGCCTCTCAGCTTCAAAAAGCGTCGCTATCTCATAGAATACGTCAACATACGCTTCCTTAATATGATGCGTTCTATATGCTTCCTTAAGTAAGTATAAAGAACCGTCCATGTTCTGATGCATGGTCGCAAGGTTAAAGGAATTCGTGCCAAGGCGCGAATCTATAAAGTCAGGATCCAACGCATAGAATGCTACGGACGCGCCAAGATACACCGTATCGATGCCCGGCGTATCGTACATCTCTTTTATAGCCACTCTCGAAAAATAGAGTGTATCGTCATTTGTTATATAGCCAATCCCCTTATTAATTCCTCCGCAAAGAAGAACGAAGATAAGGACGGAGGCTATCACTTTAAGAGCTTTTTTCATTGTAACCTCCTAGAACTGGAAATAGATGAACGTGCTTGCGTCGTAACCGTAACCGTAGACTCCGAAGAGAATCACGGCCCAGAAAAGCGCCAACGCCATCACGTATCTTAATACTATGTTGCTGTTATTAAATAGCCTAATGAGTGATATCTTCTTCTCATGAATAATATCAACCGTTATAAGGACAATTATTGCTATTATAAGAATCCACCAGTTAGCCATGTCAAGGCCTAAATCAAGGAGCGAGCCCGCCTTGAAGCTTTTTGTCATCTGACCGAAGATATGCATTGCATGCATAAATCTATCTGATGCAAAGAATACCCACGCAAAGTCTGTCAGGATAAAAGTGCCTATAACCTTGAAGATTTTCCCCGACATGGTGGTTGGAGCTTTTATATTAAAAGTACGATTCTTTATGTCGCCGACAATCTGGAACAGAGCATGGACAAGTCCCCATACCACAAAATTATAGCTTGCGCCGTGCCAGAGACCCGATACCGCGAAAACTATGAGGATATTAAGGTACTTACGGAAGGTGCCTTTGCGGTTGCCACCGAGCGGTATGTAGAGGTAATCCGTAAACCAGGTCGTAAGAGATATGTGCCATCTTCTCCAGAAATCCTTGATGGATGTCGCAAGGTACGGCTGCTTAAAGTTATGCATAAGCTTAAAGCCCATAACCTTGGCTGCGCCTCTCGCGATATTGGAATATCCGCCGAAGTCACAGTATATCTGGAACGCAAAAAGTACGGACGCAAGGATTAATTCTACTGCGCCGTAATTCTGATAATTCTTATATACTTCTTTAACTACGATAGAGACACGGTCTGCGATTACAAGCTTCTGGAAAAAGCCCCAGAGCATGACCATGAAGCCGTCTTTTATGCGCTTATAATCATAAAGCTCTATCTTATCGACTTTCTGAATCTGTGTAAGGAGATTCTCCGAACGCTCGATAGGTCCCGCAACGAGCTGTGGGAAGAATGAAACGAACAGTGCATACGTTAAAAAGTTCTTCTCAGGCTTGATCCTGTCTCTATATACGTCCATCGTGTAACTTAATGCCTGGAAGGTATAGAAAGAGATTCCGACCGGCAGAAGCAGATCGAGTCTCGTCTCCCTCATATGAATTCCAATTGCATTGGCTGCGGTATAGACATTGTATAAGAAGAAATTACCGTACTTAAATACTGCGAGAATTCCCAAGTTAATTATGAAGGAACCCGCAACGCAAAGGTTTTTCTTCCACGTCTTATCCGACTTACTTATAAGGATACCGCTAAGATAGGTGATAGCTGTCGAAAGTGCTATTAAAACCGCATACTTAGGGTTCCAGCTCATATAGAAATAATAGCTTGCTATAAGAAGCCAGATATATCTAATTTTCTTCGGGATTATAAAATACACAAGGCATACAATCGGGAAGAATACCAGGAAATCAATTGAATTAAATACCATAATTACCTCAGTTTAATTGTTTGCATTCTAAATCAATATAATTATAGTGATTTCAATATAAGAAGTCAAATTTAAAAGCGCTTAAAGCTTATGCTTCGAGCGCTTTTACAGTCTATTTATTATTTAATATTTACTGTTTTAATTCCGCTCCATGCGCCGTAGACTTTTTCGCCTGCGGAATCGTATCTAAAGGCGCGGACACGTACCTTATACTTACCTGATAAAAGTTCTGACAGGTAGATTGTTGATACAGGGGCATTGGACCATGAAATATTATTATCTCTTGTGTACCAGGTCTTTCCGTCCGATGAGAAGGACACCTCATATCCCGAAACCGCTGTTGCAGGTCTTTGTACCTCTACCGTGAGACGACCTGCGCCGTATGATACTGCTTCAAAGGACCACACTTTTCCGGCGAAAACTTTTACCCAATGAGCATAAAGTGTTGTTGTAGTTCCGTTGAATATTGTATCGGACTTAACTCTTTCGCCTCCTACAGGAGCTGTGTACCAGCCTGCAAAGAGATAGCCTTTACGCTTTATCATGCCGTCGCTATATGAGAATCCGAAAGGCTTTCCTTCTTCTATCTCAAGGTTATCGCCGTTATAAATACCGCCGTTAGGATCGAAGTTGACTTTGTAAGTTATTACAATAGGCGGCGTCGGGATCGGCTCAGCCACATATGTGTATGTATATGTTACATTACCTGTGATAGCCGTATCTACACTTGGAACTACATCCCAGCTTCCTTCCTGATAACCACTGTCAGGTTTGGTTCCTACTGCCGGAATCTGATTAGCCAGAAGTTTAAGAACATCACCCGTGTAACCATTAATTGTTACCGTCTTATCTTCTGTTGTTCCGTCATCCCACTTACCGTTAACTACTTTAAATGTTACGGTTGCGGAAATCGGATTCGGATTCCACTTTGCCCAGAATGCCTGCGGACCTGTAGCCGTGACCGGTATTGTAGTTACTGCAGTACCCGTACACTCACTGTTATCATACCAACCACCAAATGTATATCCATCTTTCGTTATATCGGTAGGTAATGTAGCCCCGGTACCTTCTAAATAACTCGAAACATTTCCACTGTTAATACTACCACCATTGGTATTAAGCGTTATAGGCATTCTATATGTTGCTGTAAATAATCCGCCCTTCCAATTATGGTTTTCATCCGGTGCTCCTGCCGCAAAACCATATGGAATAATTAATTCTGCAGGAGTAACATTTTGATCGCTTTGAACCCAGTTTCCACCTTCATATGTATAAGTGTACTTACCGACATTTTCAAAAGCGTCTCCGTCAACCTGTGTCCTCTCGCCTTTAAACTCAACGCTCCTAAGACCGGAATCCGCAAAAGCATGTTCCAGAACATGTTCTACGCTATCCGGTATTGTGATTGAAGTTAAGGAATAACAACCTTCAAAAGCATCATGATCAATCTCGCTTACTCCGTTCGGTATTATTACATTTCTAAGAGAGTAACAGCATGCAAACATACCTAATTCAATTCTCGTAATCTCTGCTTCTATTATTGCTTCTTCAAGGCTAATGCATCCTGAAAAAACGCCGCCACCCAAATATGTAACTCCGGAAGGTATCGTAATACTTGTCAACGACTCACACCCATAAAATGCCTCCGAAGATATGCTCGTTACGGTATCCGGGATAGAAAAAGATGTTATGTCCGTTCCCCAAAAAGCTGCATAACGTATTGATTGAAGCACAGTTCCTGCTTCGATATTAACTGTTGCAAGGTTGTCGCAAGCAAAAAACGCAAAATCGCCTATGGTTGTAACATTTGCAGGGATTATAATACTTGTCAACTTACTTTTGGTAAACGCATATTCTCCTATACTTGTAACTGTACTAGAAAGCGTAGCAGATGTTAAATTTTGATACGGATTAAGCATGCTGCCAAAAGCATAATCACCTATATGGGTCACACCATATCCAATTACAACAGATGATATATTAGCTCGACTGCCATGCCACGGGGCAGGCGAATATTCTCCATAATCTGCCATCGCTCCGTTTCCGCCATCGCAATCATAAACCGCGCTTATGGTTTTACCGGCGTATGTTCCACCTGCACTGTACGAATTCCCATCATAGATAATGTACATAGTGCCGTCGCTTGTAAGTACTCCCTTGACGGTATCGCCTGCAGCCTCTGATTTCAGAGTCGTCTGCGGCATAAGTGTCAGTACCAGTACAATACTTAACAATATTCCCAGTGTCCTTTTAAGTTGCTTTCCCATCGCTTATACTCTCCTCTTACACATATATACAAAAATTAGCGATATTACCTAAGCTTATATTCTTAAGCGCTTTTTTAAACCACAAAGTGTTATTCGCCCCAATAATCAATTGACTCTTGGGTTCTTCCGGAGATTCCAAATAACTTATACATAAAATCCTCTTTTTCACCGAACATTTCGGCAACAATAATAGTATTGCCATCCTTATAATAAAACAGATAATTATGCTTAACAAACAGAACCCTAAAATCCGTTTCAATTTCGAATTTCAAAGAAAGATCCTCTCCAATTTCCGGATTATCCTGCAATTCTCGGGTTCTATCTGTTATCTTCTTAATAACCGATTTGGCAAACTCTTCGCCATATCGCTCTGAAAGATACGATTTAAGGACTTTCAACTTTCTGCGAACAATTTGTGAGTATTCCAGCTTATACTTCATGTCTATAATCCAAGCTCCTTCTCCAGATCATCTGCAGAAACAGTTCCCTCTTCCTTTACAGAAACCTTCGATTCCGACAACTTAGTCATCAACTGTAAAAGTGCTTTTTGCTTATCAAGTTCGTCCAATTCATCTATATCAATCAATGCACATTTACCATGACCGTTTTTTGTAAAATATACTCTGTTACCATAAGTAACTTCATCTACAATACTTGTATAATTCTTCAATGCAGAAACAGGTTTTATACTTGGCATAATTTCACCTTCTTTCTTAAGATACCCCAATAATACCATAGAAATCGTATGTCTTCAATATTTTCCCATAAATTTGTCCCTAAATTTATACCACATTTTTGCCCGTTTTTACCAAAAGCGCCCAAGCAGAACCTGAGCGCTTTTTACATTTTTAACTACCTATTTTACCGTTACATTTCGGGTTCCACTCCAGGCACCGTAGACTTTTTCGCCTGCGGAATCGTATCTAAAGGCGCGGACACGTACCTTATACTTACCTGATAAAAGCTCTGACAAGTAGATTGTTGATACAGGGGCATTAGCCCAGGAAATCTTATTATCTCTTGTGTACCAGGTCTTTCCGTCTGTCGAGAATGATACTTCATATCCCGAAACCGAAGTTGCCGGTCTTTGAACCTCTACCGTAAGACGTCCGCTTGCATATGATACAGCTTCAAATGACCACACTTTTCCGGTGAAAACTTTTACCCAATGCGCATAAAGTGTTGTTGTGGTACCGTTGAATATTGTATCGGACTTAACTCTTTCTCCACCTACAGGAGCTGTGTACCAGCCTGCAAAAAGATAGCCTTTACGCATTATCATGCCATCGCTATATGAGAATCCAAATGGTTTTCCTTCTTCTATCTCAAGGTTATCGCCGTTATATAAACCACCGTTAGGATCGAAGTTAACTTTGTAGGTTATTACAATCGGAGGCGTCGGGATAGGATCGGCCTCATATGTATATGTATATGTTACATTACCTGTGATTGCAGTCTCTGTGCTTGGTGCTACGTCCCAGCTACCTGCCTTATAACCTTCATCAGGAGCACTTCCAGCCCCCGGAATCTGGTTTGCCGAAAGTTTAAAGACATCTCCTTCGTATCCATTTAAAGTTACCGTCTTATCTTCCGTCGTTCCGTCATTCCATTTACCGTTTACGACCTTAAAGGTTATGGTAAAAGATATTGCAGAATTCCACTTTGCCCAGAATTCCTGCGGACCTGTAGCCGTGGCCGGTATTGTAGTTACTGCAGTACCTGTACACCCACTGTTATCGTACCAACCACCGAATGTATAGCCGTCTCTTGTTACATCAGTCGGTAACGTAACCTCATTACCTTCTACATAACTTGTAACATTTCCACTGTTAATAGTACCACCATTGGTATTAAGCGTTATAGGCATTCTATATGCTACTGTAAATAATCCTCCCTTCCAGTTATGGTTTTCATCCGGTACTCCTGCAGCAAAACCATACGGAATAATTAATGATGCAGGAGTTACATTTTGATCACTTGATTCCCAGTATCCGTTCGTATTTGAATAAGTATACTTACCGACATCCGTAAATGAATCGCTCAAAACAGTAGTAATTGTACCTAAAAACTCAACCGTTTGAAGTCCGCTACGTTTAAAAGCATTCTCTCCAATGCTCTCCACCCTTTCCGGTATTGTAATTGATGTCAACGCATAGCATTCATAAAATGTATCTCTTCCAATTGCAATCACGCCCTGCGGAATTGTAAATGATGCTAATGCATTGCACCCACTAAATGCGCCCTCCCCGATTGTCATCATGAAACTCGGAAGTGTAATCGTCGAAAGCTTTAAGCAATTTTGAAAGGCATACTCTTTAATCTCCGTAACACTATCAGGAATTATCACATTCGTAAGTGACACGCAGTCCTCAAACGTACAAGCAGGAATCACTGTGATTCCATCTTCAATTATCGCTTCTTCAAGGTTTTCACAGCTCGAAAAAATACCTAGATCCCAATATTGAACTGTTGCAGGTAGTGTAATGCTTGTCAAAGAATTACAACCAAAAAACGCGGAGCCACCTATGTATGTTACCGTATCAGGAATAGTAAAAGAGGTTATGGCCACCCCACAAAAAGCGTAATCTTCTATTTTTTGAAGTGCTGTTCCCTCAGCTATGGTTATAGTTGCAAGATCAACGCACTCACGAAAAGCAAACCTATCTATAACAGTAACACTTGCAGGAATTATAATACTTGTCAACTTACTTTTTGTAAACGCATATTCTCCAATACTTATAACTGTACTTGAAAGCGTTGCAGCTGTTAAGTTTTGATACGGATTAACCATGCTGCCAAAAGCATAATCGCCTATGTGAGTCACACCATATCCAATTATAACAGATGATATATTAGCTCGATTGCCATGCCACGGAGCAGGCGAGTATTCTCCATAATTTGCCATCTTTCCGTTTCCGCCATCGCAATCATAAACTGCGCTTATGGTTTTTCCGGCATATGTTCCACCTGCACTGTACGAATTCCCATCATAGATAATGTACATGGTATGGTCATTCGTAAGTACTCCTTTAACGGTATTACCTGCAGCCTCTGATTTCAAAGTCGTCTGTGGCATTAAGGAGAGAACCAGTACTATACTTAGTACAACTCCCAAAACCCTTTTCAATCTTACCTTCATAGAATTAATCCCCCATTATTTTTTACATGTAAACGCGCAAAAACGCTGAACCTGACCTAATCTTAAGTCAAATTCAGCGTTTATTAACTCTAATAAATATTTTAGTCAGGCATAATTACTGCTGCGATAATGTAAGCGAGGATTCCGCTTCCGCCCGCAAAGCAGAACAATACCCAGAGAAGACGAACAACTGTAGGATCTACGCCGAGGTACTCGCCGATACCGCCGCATACGCCACAGATCTTTCTCTCTTCGGACTTTCTTAACTTCTTACCATTATTTTCCATAACACATTACCTCCTAAATAAAAAACTATCTTATATATAGCACTTTTATCTTAAAAGCTCCATATCTTTTAACTAACAGGTTGATATTCAACCTTAACAGGTAACAAATCATCTTCTTACAAACTTCTTCTTGGCTACAAGCTCTGCAAATAACTCCTTCGGATCCTCACCGAGTGATACACGGATAGCCATCTCATTGAATTCATCATCTGAGATTCCGTATGCTGCCATTTCTTTCCTCGTCTTACCGAATATACCGCCTTCTTTAAGACGTCCGACAAGCTCTTCCGTACCGACCGGCTTACTGGTAAGCTTCTTCTCCGGAATATTTGCCAACTGCTTAATCAGCGCATCTCTATCCATTCCCGACATAATAACTTCCTTTCGCGAACATATATTGAGATTATATCAGATTTTTGTTATTTTTTCCACAGGTATTTAATTAGCCAGATTCTTAAGTAACCATGCGATTCCGCAAGCCTGAAGCACGAATATAACAGGCATAAAGGTCGTAAAATACCAGTGCTTAGTCTTATGTCTAAAGGTATACATTCCGACCGTGGTTCCGAGGCTTCCACCTATTAACGCAACGAGGAAAAGCGTCTTCTCCGGAATTCTCCATTTGTCTCCCCGCATTGCCTTAAGCTTATCTATGCCCATTACGGCAAGTCCTATGACGTTAATAATAATAAGATATGCAATTAATATATAATAGATCATGTTCTCTCCTACTTATCAAGATGTACATCAAGCTGATTATAAGGAATCTTAACTCCTGCTTCTTCAAGCGCATATTTCGCTTTTTCAAGTATATCAAATCGAACTGCCCAGTATTCACTTGTAGGCACAAAGAATCGCAAACCTATATTAACAGAGCTTTCGGCAAGCTCTTTTACAAAGACACTTATCGCTGTGCCTTCTATACGTCTTGACTCTTCTTCCGCAAGCTTACTTAATACTTCCTTAGCAGTCTTAATATCAGAATCATAACTTATGGCAAAGACAAGGTCCATCTGACGGCGATTACTTCTTGTTACATTTGTAAGAGAAGCGTTCGATAATGCACCGTTCGGAATGATTACGATCTTGTTATCCACGGTCGCAAGCTTGGTATAAAAGATGGATATCTCCGTTACGGTTCCTTCATTCTTGTGGCCATCTTCCACAATATAATCACCGACTCTGAAAGGATGTAAAAGAAGTATCAAAACTCCGCCCGCAAAGTTGGAAAGCGCACCCTGTAAGGCAAGGCCCGCGGTAAGCCCTAAGGTTGCAACCGCTGCTGCAAGTGATGTTGGTGCAACTCCGAAGAGATTAAGAATTATAAGTCCCAAGCCTATATACATCGCTATTGTAAGGAGCGATCCTGTAAACTGTATAACGCCTTCCTCAAGCTTGTGGCGTCTCATAGCTTTTTCAATAAGCTTAATAAGCCATGATACAATCTTTCTTCCAAGAAAGAATACGAGTAACGCAAGAATTACCGCCCAGAAGAACGAAAGAACGCTCGGAAGCACATTATCGAGCCAATCCTTAATCACGCCTTCATTTAACTTCGATGTGATCTTGTCACTTATAACTGCCATCATTAACATCCCATAAACCTCCTTATTAATTACAATTTAAAGCACTTCTTAAGATCGTTGATATCGCCTATTGCAAGCACTATGTCTTCTTCCTTAAATTCCGTATCCGCAGCAGGCATAATAACCCGTCCGTTTCTCTTAACAGTAAGAATATTGATACTATATCTTCTGCGGACATCTATCTGCTGCAAAGTCTTACCAAACCATTCCTCCGGTACCTTTAATTCATATATCAGGTGATCTCGGTCCAGTTGCACGAAATCCAATATATTATCCGATGCAAATCTTGTTGCCACACGAAAAGCCATCTGCTTCTCCGGGTACATAGCTTCATCGGCTCCGTTACGAAGAAGGAATTTCATCTGTGTATCATTAGTTGCGCGGGATATTACCTTCTTGGCGCCAAATTCCTTAAGAAGTGATGTTGCCTCAAGTGACTCTTGAAATCTGTTTCCAAGCGTAACAAAGCAGATATCGTAATTACCCACGCCGAGCGTCTTAAGAAAATCCTCACTCGTTGCATCGCCTATTAATGCATTGGTCACATACGGCAATATGTCATTAATGCGCTTTTCATCAATGTCCACAACCATTACTTCACACTTAAGTTCACTTAAATGCTTCGCAAGATGATTTCCAAATTCGCCTGCTCCTATAACAAGTACTGTTTTCATATAATTCACCTACCCCACAGCTATTTTCTCAAGCGGATACCTGGCGTTAGAGTCTTCTGACGATACCGCAGCATAGATAAGCGTAAGTCCGCCCACACGCCCGAAGAACATAAGTCCCATAAGAAGTACCCTTGATATTAATGAAAGACTTGACGTTATTCCCATAGTAAGACCGACGGTCGCGATTGCGGAATCAGCCTCAAAGAAGGTCACAAGAAGCGGAAGTCCCTCTATCTTGCTTATCACTGCTCCTATTATAAAACTTAAAGACAGATACATAAATAAAATAGCACCTGCAGTTCTTATAGTGTCCTCCGCAATTCTTCTCTTAAAACACGGTACCTCTTTTTTACGTCCGAAAACAGATATTGCAGCAAGGAATAAAACCGCTAGAGTCGTGGTTTTCATACCTCCTGCAGTAGAACCCGAGGATCCGCCTATCATCATAAGAAAGAGCATTACCGCAGTTCCGGGCTCACTCATAGTAGATAGGTCCTGCGTATTAAATCCTGCTGTTCTTGCCGTAACCGACTGAAAAAAAGAACTTACAAGCCTCTCTTTCATCGGAAGCTCCCCATATTCTCCAAATACGAAATAAATTGCAGGGAGTACAATAAGCACTGCTGATGTTAAAAGAACAACCTTGCTTTGTAACGCATATTTTTTAAATGAAAACTTATGAACAAGTACATCGCTCCATGTAAGGAAACCAATGCCGCCTACAATTATCAAAAACATTATGACAACATTAAAATATACATTTGCGCTGTAAGACGTAAGCGATGAAAACTGTGCTTTTTCTCCCATAAGATCAAATCCCGCATTGCAAAACGCAGATATCGAATGGAAAAGCGAATACCATAATGCTTTAAGAGGCTTATACGCTTTTAAAAATATAGGCATTAACAAAACCGCCCCTACACCTTCTACAAGAAGCGTTCCTTTGACAATGAACGACGCCAGCTTAACGATTCCGCTTATATTATGCGCCGCAACGGATTCCTGCATAACCTCGCGCTGCATAAGTCCAATCTTTCTGCCTGATGCGCGTAGAATCATAAGGCCAACAGTTATTACACCCATTCCGCCGATCTGTATCAAACCTATGATAACTATTTGCCCAAACATGGACCAATACGTAGCCGTATCCTTAACCACAAGTCCCGTAACGCAGGTCGCGGACACAGCCGTAAATAAAGCATCCGGGAAAGGTGTAACTTCCCCATTGCACGAAGAAATCGGAAGCATAAGTAATATGCTTCCGACCATGATCAATATGAAAAAAGCAAGTATTATAATCCGAAAAGCGCTTCTGCTACGCCTGTTCTTAATAGGATTAATCATGTGCCGCTCCTGCCTGATATCAATTTCTTATATAATAGCACATTTTCACTCTTTGTTGTAGTTATATAGATTATAAAAATATGAGTGTTTTCCATCTTCCGCCGCACTATATCTGATTCACAACATCCGGGATGTAACGCATAATCTCAGTCGCTGCTGCCATTAAGAAAGCGAATCCCATCATAAGGATGATAATTGCAATCGCACCCTTGTCATACTTATATGTACCTTCTTCCATGAAGCTTGATACAATAACTTCAACGCCAAGACTTATAAGAATAAGCGGCCAGAACTTGATGATAAATACGAAATCAAGTGCCAGGAACTGCTGTAAAAGAAATACGATTCCGAATCCTACAAGTGATATACCCGCGGTTATTACACCGACTCTATGCGTTCTTTTCTGTGTCATTATCGCATCCATCGATTCTCGCCTTCTTTCCTTTTATAAGTACTACTCCAAAGACAATTAGCGCAATTGCCACCGCAATACGCGGCAAACTATATACAAGCTGTTCTGCCCAGCCCCCGATAAATGTCTCTGCGAATTGCGCCACATACCAGTCAAGTCGATCCCAAAGTGCAAAAACTCCCGCTGCGATCAATATACCACCGACCAACTTAGAAAGTTTGGAATTACTGATCTTAATACCTTCAACCCCAAGCAGGTCTTCCCAGATTGCCTTATCTTCAACCGCTTCAAGCTCCTCCTGCGTAAGCTTATCCATATTTCTTGCATGGAAGAATCCGACAATCCATATAAGTAATTCAACAACTATGAAAACATCTTCAAGCTGCATATAGATTATAAATAAGAATCCCAATAAGAATATGGAAAGTAAACTTGCTCCCATTTTCATGAATCCCATATACATCTCTGCACCGCCCGGTATCAGCGAAAATAAAAATGTAAGAAATTTATTTCTCTTTGTCTTTTTCATCACTCAATCCTCCTATAAAGTCACTGAAAAAATGTGTTGTGTTTTTAAATAATGTATTTGATGAACCTATTATATGTAAAATGCCTTCCTTCGGCATGATCTCTATATCTGCTGTAACCTTGCCGTTATCTATTCGCGGCATCTTGCCTTCGCCCGCAGGAAGCAGTATAAGTACCGCTATCGCTGCCGCAACCGCTATGCCGACTCTTATTGAATAGGCCGTAAAGCTTAACGTTCTTCTATCCTTAATCTTCTTCGGGATATCGGGTTCCTCCCCATGTTCCCGGGTTAGCCGAAGAAGAATGTTATCTGCAAGGTCAGATGGCGCCGTAATGAGGTCATTCTCTTCTATGTCATTGATCATCTTATTAAGTTCTTCATCCGTTAAGTAATCAAGTCTCATACAAGGTCCTCCTTCCGTATCTTTTGTCGGACGAGATCTCGCGCACGATATATTCTCGTCTGCGCGGTTTTAAGCGGGATTTTTAATTTCTCCGCTATCTCTTTCGCGCTTTTTTCCTCCACGAAGTATAACCGCGCCACCTCGCGGTACGGCGGCGACAGGTTATCTACGACCGATTGTAGCCTGGCCAATATATCTTTGTTAACTACCGAATTAATAAGCTCATCATGTGATGTAGCTTCCTCCGGCATCTCCTCCTCCGGTGTAGCGACCACTCTCCGTCCCGCGCTTCTTAAGTAATCGATACACTTATTGCTCGCTATTCTTGCAAGATAGGCTTTTTCATTCTCCCCGTCGAAAGTGTCAAGGTGCGTATACGCCGATATAAAAGTTTCCTGGGTAAGATCCTCTGCGACAAAATAATCGCCGACGTGACGGAGGCAGATTGAGAAAATAAGATTCTTATATTCAGTTATAAGTCTGACTATCGTTTCGTTAGAATCTATTGTACTCGCCTCCCCTTTGATCACTTTCATTTACTATAACGAAGACCCCCAAAAAATGTCTTCAACTATTTAAAAAAAATATTCGTAACCACTATCGGTTTTTTCTTATATATAGTATAATTATAAATTATATAACAATCGCAAGATTAATATTCTTTAATACCATTCAGGAATATCCCAAGGAGGAATTACCTATGACACAGGAACAGAAACATCTGGCAGCTAAGAACGTATTGTGCTTTTCCATGGCACTCGTAATTTCAATCGTTACATTAATCGTAACACTCATTATTCCCGATAACAAGCTTCTGTATCTTAAAGTCGGATCCTGCATATTATCAATAGCAATCATACTCACCGCAAGATTCCTTCCGCAGATCGAATACACGAAGAAGATGCACTTTTATCTCTACTCGCTTCTTCCTATGTATATGATCGCCTTATTCTGTTATACGCAGATTGAAGTCTATGCGCTTTTCTATCCTGTATGTATCATCACCTTATTCTTCATGAATTTCAAGATGATTATCAAAGGGGCGATCGGCGCAATGATCGGTCTTATCCCGATGCTCGTTATGATTATCCGTGATGCCGACGGTGACAAAGCAATGATCGCAGGAGGTGTTACTCAGTTCTTATATGCAACACTTTGCTGTATCCTGGCAGTCTTAATCGTTAAGGTGCTCGAGTCTCAGAATAAAGAGACCTTCTCCTCCTTAAAGGACGCAGCCGACACCAACGCAGAAAACGAGGAGCGTGTTCTTCGTTCTGCTGTAGATATCAATTCACAGCTTGAATCGGCAACAACCTTGTGTACATCCTTAAAAGATAACTTACAGGTAACCAATAATTCGATTAACGATATTGCTACAAGCATGAGAATGACTGCAGGTGAAATCGAGCACCAGACAGTTATGACAAGCGATATTCAGAATACCGTATCAGAAACCAAGGCATACGCCAATGAGATGCGTACCATCTCAAGCGAAGCAATCGCGACCATTAAGGAAGGTGCAGACCTTATCAAAGAACTTAAGGAACTTGCAAGTAAAACGGCAGAACTTAACCGTAATACATCGGCTGCAACGAAGAAACTTGAAGAGCGTATCCACGACGTAACAAGCATTTCGGATACAATTCTTAACATCTCATCTCAGACCAATCTTCTTGCACTTAACGCATCAATTGAAGCCGCTCGTGCAGGTGATGCAGGACGAGGATTTGCTGTAGTTGCGGATGAGATAAGACAATTGGCAGAACAGACAAGAGAATCGACAGAGCAGATTACCGGTATAGTCGGTGACCTTACGAAAGAAGCAGAGAATACCGCTCTTAATATGAATATAACGGCAGAATCGGTTGATAAGCAGAATGCCAATATCGAAGTAACAGGTGAGAAATTCTCGGATATCTACAATAAGATTAATACTCTTGCGGATTCCGTAGATCAGATAACCAAGAAGGTTGATACGATTGTTGATGCAACTACTGCAATTACGGAAAGTATCACGAATATATCTGCTACAAGTGAGGAAATCCTTGCTTCGACAGAAAGCAGCTCTTCATTGAGTTCATCTGCAGCAGACGAGGTTCAGAACCTCTCCGATTCGCTGAATGTAATACTTAATGCATCCAATAAGCTTACTGCACATTAGTAGTTTCGAAGCATTTATGAAAATTGTATATAAATTTCGTGTACTTTCTTCTGTGTATTTTTTGTTATGCTATAATTTTATTTAATATATACTCACTAATTAGGAGGTACTCTTCATGAACAAACAACAATTCCGTCGCGCCAATCGTATGGCGTTCATCATTAACACCATGATTCTTGTTTCGGCTGTACTTCTAATGCTTTTCCAGGCACTTGAAATAGGAATCAATGCAGCCATCACTTCCGAACTTATTGCTGCTGCGGTAGGCTTTTCAATGATGCTTTACGGTATGCTGAAAGGTCGTGATAACAGAATCGGTACTATTATGATCATGACCGGTTCCGCACTTGTATATTTCGTTATCATGATTGCTCAGAACCAATTCCTTTTCTTCTCATACGGCATGCCGATTATGGCATCATGCATGGTATACCTTAATCAGAAGGTTACAAGATTCGGAACCGCAGAGCTTGCCGCTGCATATATTATAGTATTCATAAGAAATATAATCGCTAAAACCGCTATTCTTAAGGATACCGTTGTCGATACAACAGTTATAATTCTTTTCCTGATTGTTGTTAACTATGTCGTTAAGCTCCTTGTGGAATTTAACAAAGAAAACAGCGACGCTGCCGCTGCCGCTGCTGAAGAGACCAATGCGATTACCGGCAATATCCTTAATACCGCAGACAGCATAGGTGAATACTTTAACACCGTTACAGACAATATGAATAAGCTCAAGGATATTGTCAGAAGCAACAATGATGCAATGGATAAGATTGCCGGCAACACAAGAGTTACCGCCAACAATATAGATACGCAGGCTGAGAAATGCAAGGACATTCAGACTCAGACAGATACAACCATCGTAAGTAAGGAACGCATGATAGAAGCCACGATGTCCGCTCAGACAACAATTGCCGAAGGAAACCGCGTTCTCAATGAATTAAAAACGAGAGCTGAAAGCGTAGAAGAAGAAAGCCGCAAGACAATTGCTGCGACTGAGCTTGTAACCGACAAGATTAACGGCGTTCAGGAAATCGTCGGTTCTATTCTTGCAATCTCAAGCCAGACTAATCTTCTTGCATTAAATGCGTCAATCGAGGCTGCAAGAGCAGGTGATGCAGGCAGGGGCTTTGCAGTTGTTGCAGAAGAGATCCGTAATCTTTCTGAGCAGACCAATGAAGCAACTACCAAAATCACGGATATTATACAGGAATTAACCGCAGATGTCGGAACCACAATCGACAGAGTTGAAGATACAATGAATTCCGTAAAAGAGCAGAACAATCTTATCATCTCTACGGGCGAGAGATTCGATGCAATTAACGAAGATGTCCAGAAGCTTCTCGGTGAATTCTCGGGACTCGAAGACGGAATCAATGCAATAGCAGAATCCACTACACAAATTAATGCAAGTGTAGACACATTATCGGAGAACAGTCGTGATATTGAAGCTCTTTCAAATGACGGTGTCGCTTCATCAGATGCAGCTGTCAAAGCATGTGATGACCTCGAGAAAGCTCTTCAAAGAATTTACGATGCAATTAACAAACTTAATAATAGATAATAGTAATTATTCCAATTTCAAAAAGCAGCCGGTTGACCATTCAACCGGCTGCTTTGTTATTCTTGTCCGTCTGCTTCCTTAAGATCACCTATATGCTTATTTTCGAGCTTTTCATATATGGAAGTCTTAAGTATTATATCCTCTATAAGCTCTCCCATTATACTTCCTTCAGAATAATCTGCAGGTGCGAAATACTTGATTCTGTTTTGCTTCATAAGAGCATGCACCTTATTCTTATTCTGCTTTTCAGGGTCATATACGCCTATCGAATGTCCACCGTATACATTAACAAGCTTCATACACGGCACATCCGTCTCGGAATCGCCGATGTAAACTATGTTACGGAAAGGAACTCTTAATTCATCCGGCGAGAAGTAATTATTGACCTTATTATCATTGATATCAAGGATGCCTTTCTCGATTCTGAAGAGAAACTGCGTCTTATTAGTAAAGTTAACCACCTGTGCGGGCCATACCGCAGAGCCCTTGTCATTATAATAAAATGAGCTTGCGTATATCTTCTCAAATTCATTGGCAATCTTGGTGCCTTCTATCATTTCCTTAAGACCTGAGGAGATTATGTAGTGCTCAACCTTAACTCCGTTAGCCTCGCCGTAATCTCTTATTCTTTTAAACCAGGTATCAACTCCCTTATATAATTCTACCTTGCTGCCGTAATCCCTAAGCTTTTCAGGCGTTACATAGAACTTTCCGACCGCATCTTCTATCATAAGATACATATAGGCAAGGTTTTGATCCATGTCGTTCTGCTCCGCCAATACATCTGACTTTTTCCAGAATTCCTCGGCTTTTTCAAAGTTAAGTGACTGTATATAGCCCTGCGCCTGCATGTTATCCGGAGATAACGTCTTATCAAAGTCGTAACATATCGCAAGTACAGGCCTTGTATCCTTATTCTCGTTCATAACCTTCCTCCTTAACTTTCTAAAATCTTAACTCTATTATACAAGAAAAGAGCGCCTTATTAAAGACGCTCTTTTTGTAACCGATTACATGAATAAATCAGCTCAACAATCCTTTTAATTTAATTGCAGCGATTAAAAATGCTGCCTGGCCGACTATGTTGATGCCTTCGGCAATCCAGTTCCAGTAGCCTACGGCAAAATCTCTTGATGAGATATAGCCCATACCGAGAAGGCAGATAAGTGAAATCACGAATAATACTACCGCAACAGCGCTTTTCTTACGAGCTGCCAATACCATAAGACCACCTTCAAGCATTATGGTACCTATTGTGATAAGTACTACGAATATCATTGTGCCCGAAAATACTGCAGGTGCTACGGAGTATAACTTCTCGCCCTGCTTATGTGTAATCATTGCAACTACTCCGAGTCCCGCAAGCAGGAATCCGATGGACTGTACCGGGAAGAAGAGGTCGCTTAACACTTCGAAGTCGCATATTTTAAGGGCGTATAATAACTTGTAAAGCGCTTTTAATGAGCCTGCGCAGATTATGTCAATTGTACCTGCGGCAAAAAGCGCGAACGCACCTTTACTCATGCGCGGATAGAGCGCACGCTGAAGGATCACGGATGCGATTCCAAAAAGGATTACCGGAACGAAATCAAGTAATGCCATCCATACGGTATATTCTTTCATATTCTCGCCTACTTTCTTGCTTCTTTGTTAAGATGATAAATCGGAAGAAGCGGAATGATGATAGGTGTCTTGTCTGCGTAGTCGTGATACTCCTTAGTGCTTCCGTAACGTCCGAGCTGGCGCTTTTCAAGACGCTGTGCACCGTTGAACATAATGAAGACGATGCAGATATATGCAATGATTACTGTAAGCCACTGACCGATTCCGTTAAGGATATCGAGTGCGGATACGGTAATTCCTGTCCAGAAAAGAATCTCACCGAAGTAGTTAGGGCATCTTACGATTCTGTAAAGTCCCTTGGTTGCTACCATATCAGGGCGAACCTTCTTCTGTGCGCTTTTCTCGCGATCTGCTTCAGACTCGATGATGATTGCGAGTACGCATATAATGATGCCTGCCCAGGTAAAGCCCGACATTCCGCCTTGATTATAGAAGCGGAAGAATACGCCTGAGGTCTGTGCTGTGTAAAGCACTGCAACGCATAACCAGATGGCAATCTTAACGAAGATCGGCATTGCGGACTCTTCGCCGGTTGCTTCTTTTAAGGTCTTTCTATATGCGATATTCTTAATCTCTCTTATTACAAGGAAGCCCGAAAGTCTGAAACCATATATTACAAAAAGTGCTGATAACGCAAAGTAATGCCAGTTTGTCGGAGCGAAATGTCCCATAAGCATCATAACGATCATTGCAATTCCGATGCCTGCAACAGAAAGGCCGTATCCGACCGATAAGAAATATACATATTTATAAAAGCCGATAACGCAGATAACAAGCGAGATTACGGCAAATATCCATAAATACTCAAATCCCATAAAGTGCCTCCTTATTTAAAGCTCTCTTTAATATACTCTTTAAAGCTCATGTCGCCGTATACCGTATCGCCTACCATCTCTTCGGTAAGTGTCCACTTGGAGAACTTAAGGATTGCTTCCTTTCCGTTCTTCTTTAACTTATTAACAAATGCGAGTACATCGAAAAGCCATGACGGTGCTCTTTTAATTACTACAGGCTTGCCTGCAGCTTCAAAGCACATATTGGCGATTTCTTCGTAGGAGTATGTCTCCTTACCACCGACGTTATAGCACTTGTTGTCGTCGCACATATGCTTAACGATGAAGTCTGCGAAGTCTTCTGTGGAGATTACGTTAGCGTGTACAGGCTTCTTGCCAAGGAGTGTAACTTCACCCTTCTCGATCATCGGCTTAAATACCTTAACGATATCATAGAAGTAGCCTGTCGGACGGTAGATGCAATACTTAAGTCCGCTCTTCTTAAGCTCTTCCTCAAAAAGATACTTAGCGTGAAGCATCGGTACGTCCGGTGCCTTGTCTGCCTTGATTACCGAAATATATGCGAAGTTCTTAACTCCTGCTTTCTTAGCTTCGTTAAGAAGATTAAGGTTTCCCTGATAATCGATCTGATAGTTGGTTACTGTTGCGCTTGTCTTGGTAAGCCCTACTGTTGTAATCACAACGTCCGCGCCGTCGCAAAGTCCCTTTAATGCTTCAGGGTTGGTTACGTCTAATTTCTTGAATGTAAAGTTGCCTGTAAGTCCAAGATCTCTTTCGATCATATCTGCTGCAACTACTTCATGGCCTTCTTTTAAAAGTACCTTAAAAATGTCCGAGCCGAGGTTTCCATATGCTCCTGCAAGTACTACCTTCATTATTTCTTCTTCTCCTTTGCTCTCTTGTCGTTAATTATATCCATGTGCTCTGCTGTGATTAATTCCACATTGTTCTCTTTTGCCCATGCAACGCAGGCTTTAAGAACTGTCGGAAGGAATACTCTCGGCACATTCAATATCTTCTCGAGTGCATCATCCGTAAACTTAACCTTATCATCTACTCTGTCTGCCGCATAACGCACGGACTCGAGTGATGCTTTTCTTACAGGTAAAAGCTCTGCACGCATTCTTCTATGCTTATGGAACCAGAAGTTCTTGGAATCTCTGTATCCGTAGTCTACCGGTACCGGAGGGAAGTCTGATGCCTTAACGCCTCGAATTATTGCATCCGAATAGCGCTTTTTCATAAGGATCTTATCTACTTTAAGGATAAAGTGAGCGCCGAATTTACTTGTGATTCCGTTGAAATCATGATACGGTCCGTCGTATCCTGTCTCGATTCCGGCTTTATCATTCTCTGCTCCGTCTAATTCTCTTACCCATGTGCACTCGATTACCTGATATGCATCGGCTAATACCTGCGGACGCTTCTCATCGGTCTCTTCTTCGATGATACCTTTCTCAAGCTTAAAGCTACACTTTGGCATCTTGTCAGCAGGCTTATCGCCCGGCCAGCTTAACTTGACGCACTCCTTAAAGTACTTAGGGTCGTCGGTAATAAAGTTAAGGGCGCACTTACCGTTTCTTAAGATGTTCTGGGCTGTGTTGGATGAATTTCTACAGCAAAGTAACATTGCGTAGTAATCCTTTCCTGCTACATAATATGGCTGTACGAGGGAGTACGGGCCACATGTGGTTGTGCCGTCTTCGCACAGGGTGGAGATAACTACTGTAGGCATCGGGAAAAAGAGGGATGTCTGGTAGAAGTTATCTACGATGCGTAAATCTTCAAAGCTGCTCATTTATATTCCTCCTGATTTTAATTATTATTGTCAATAAGATATATATAACGGTCAATCAAATGCTTATTTGCTCGCAGGGCACGCTTTCGCTAAGAGGCCGCTCGTTGCGTTACATAAAGCTTTGCTTCGCTAACGCTCGCAACGCTTAAGTAACGACGGCGTCCTATTACCCTTGCGAGTCAAATAACATTTTATTGACCTGTGTATCGAATTATTATTGGTATTGATTGGCTAAATGCCACGGTCAATTAAGTCGAAATGTTAATTCGCTTGACCGGGGGTAACCACTACTTATTCTCCTTAAATAATGGTTTAAGGATGTCGTAGAAGGTGGAATACGGGATTCCGGCAGTGACCATGTTGAGGATATTCTCGATTAAAAAGTCAGGGATATATGGGGTGTAATTAACCGCATATTCTTCGCAGGACTTCTCAAGGTATCCGTGCAATAATCTGACAAGCATGCCATGGCGTGTGAGGTATGATGACGCAAATGTCTTCTTGGCTTCTTTGTCGTAGAAAAGCTTTCTATGGTCTCTTACAAAGATTTCTATCTCTTTGTACATAACTTCACACTTATCGAGCGGATGCTTGACTTTGCGGACATTCTCATCTATTACGGCGTACGTCTTATGCCATTCTTCGACCATATAAGCGCCGACCACGGCTTCTTTGTTCTCGAAGTGGTTATAAAGGGTTCCCACTCCGATTCCGAGTTCTTTCGCAATTCCGCGAACAGTCATGCCTTCATAGCCTATTTCCTGTATCTGTTTCTTTGCTTCTTCTAGTATTTTTTCTCTTAGATTTTCTATTACTTTTGGCATTTCATCACCTTCTGAACGTGTTCATATAAACTATTGTATTATAATTAATACGCAATGTCAAGTGTTTAACAAAACCCGGCAGCGACCTTTTGTATTGTATCGATAAGACTTACGGGTGGAGCTTTTATACAATAAAAGAGCGGGTTCTAAGACCCGCCCTTATTACTCTTCTTCATATTTAAGTCTGTTTCTTGGCATATACGTTCGTATCGCTTCTCGCAATCGCTTGACGTCAAGCGGTTTTGCTAGGAAGCCTTCTACTCCGACCGATTTGAAAAGCTCCTGCGCTTCGCTCATCGCATTTGCCGTAAACGCCAGAAATACTACATTCTTATAATACCCGTCGAATTCTTCTATCTCGCGTATTCGCCTTATTGCCTCGATTCCGTCCATCTCCGGCATCATGTGATCCATAAGGATCAGGTCATACTTCTTATGCTTACACATCTCAATTCCTTCCGCTCCTGACAGTGCGGTATCGACTTTTGCCTTAAGCGGCTTAAAGAGGCCGCGCGCAACGAGCAGATTCGTCTTATTATCATCTACGATTAATACGTCTACATCAGGTATTATGAAGGTCTCTTCTTTCTTCTCTGCTTCAGAGTATTCTTCTTTCGTAGGTATCTTAATCGGGCTTCCGTCGATTATCTTCTGCTTAAGCTTAACGGTAAATGTGGTTCCTTTGCCGACCTCGCTGTCGACCAGGATCTCGCCGCCCATAAGGGTTACAAGCTGCTTACATATTGCAAGTCCGAGGCCGTTGCCTTCCTTGCCATAGCTTTTGGTAACATCGAATATCTTAAACTTATCAAAGATCTTGTTAAGATTCTCTCTTGCGATTCCGATTCCGGTATCCTTAACCTGAAAGACGAGTTCTATCTCTTCATCTGTCCGGTCGTTGATAACGGTATACAGATGAATTTTTCCTTTATCGGTAAACTTAACGGAATTACTTAAGAGGTTAATAAGTATCTGCCTGATTCTTATATCATCACCGTTAAGTACATTCGGAATGTTCTTATCGATAACTACCTTGAATTCGAGCTTTTTATCGCCCATCTTGCTCTCAATCGTCGTCTTCACGGAATTAAGCATATCCGCAAGATTGTAGTTTCTCGGAACAAGGACTATATTCCCCGAATCTATCTTGGAATAATCAAGTATATCGTTAATAAGCGACACGAGGGTTGTTCCCGAATCTTTGATGCACTTGACGTATTTTGACTGCTTCTCATTAAGAGCGGTTGATGACAGTACATCCGTCATTCCGATTACCGCATTCATCGGGGTTCTTATCTCATGAGACATGTTGGCAAGGAATGATGTCTTAGCGCGTGCCTCCTTAATTGCGAGATCCTCACCTTCCTGAGCCTTGACTATTCTCTTATATGAAATATAAATAATCACAACGAATATTATAACTGCTGCCAAACCGAGAACCGCAATAATTATTCGTGCACCTCTAAGACCTGCCGCTATATCACCCTTCTCATATACGGATACAAGTGCCCAGTGATATTCACGAAGATAATTATATATAACCACATACTGATGTCCTTCAGAATCCGTATAATCGTAGTCATACATATCGATTGAACGATCCTGATTAATTCTTCCAATCGCATCAAGTACAACCTCATCTTCTATTTCGCCTCTTACCATATCATCATCCTCGGTAAGAAGATATGTGGCATCATCCGCATCAACTATACAATACCGGTTCTCTGCACTTTCGTTATGAAGACTTCCCAAGAATTCTCTAAGATCGTCTGCGTATGGTCCGCCACCGATATAACCTATAATTGCATTGTTCTGGTATACAGGGCAATACATACTTAAAAGCCCCTTGCCCGTTGCAGGAGATATCATCGTGCCGTATACATATACATCATGCCGCTTATACATCTCGTTGACAAGTGCTCTTGCTCCGTCTGCATCTCGGGTTATCATTCCTACCGCATCTTCATTCGTGTGCACCAGGATTTCGGTCGACTGCAATGCAATATACAGCGATTCCCAGTTATTTAAATTCTTGTAAACCTTATTAATATATTCATTAACCTCTTCGCGGGTCACTTCATTATCAAGATCCGTCTTAAGATAGCGGTAGATAAGCGGACTGTAGCTTATGCCTTTCATAATATCGGCCTGATGCTCGAAGTACTCCTTAACCGCCTCAGTCTTCGCCATTGATTCGTTGACAATATCGTTAACCGCGGATTTACGGAAATTGTCCGTAATAAAATGATCCGTCAAAATAAACATTGTTCCTATAAACAATGCAAATACGACGGTTAACACTATGAATGTTATTTTTTCAAATTTTTTAAGCTTCATAGAACTGCCCCTTCTCGATATGACGTCACTTTTATTGTAACCGCTTTGTTTCTCAACTTCAATCAAACGGCTAAATATTTGCTGAATTTTCACAGAAGGGGTATAATTTTGATAAATTATTGAATTTCTTATGGGGGATTATCATGAACAAAGCTGAACAGGAATTACGAGATTACTTATACAAGATGGCTGACTATAATCAGGCCGCCAAGATGTTATCACTTGATATGGCAACTCATATGCCTCGTGAAGGGTTCGAGAGACACAGAAGAGCTATGGGAAGATTATCGGGTGAGCTTTTCCGCCTGTATACGAATCCTGAATTGAAGGAGCTTTTAGCGAAGCTTGCTGTTCCGGAGAATTATGAGACACTCGATGCAGGAATGAAATTTACTGTAGATACGATGCTTAAGGAATTCGAAGAGAAATCAAGGATTCCGGAGGCGCTTAATAATGAATACGTAAGCGAGCGCGCTCTTGCGGATAAAAAATGGAAAGAAGCGAAGGCTGCGAAGGATTTCAGCTTATTTAAGGAGCAACTGCAGAAGGTTGTTGACTTAAAGAAAGAGATAATTCGCTGCAAGCACCCGGATAAGCCTGTGTATGAGGCGCTTTTAAACGAGTGCGAGGAAGGTATGGATACGGCGACTTATGACAGATTGTTCAATGATCTGAAGGCCTGCCTTGTTCCGCTTATTAAGGACATCTTAAGCAAGCCCGAGCCTGATGATTCGAAGTTTGTTAAGACCTATAATCTCGATCACGAGAGAGCTGCGCAGGAATACCTTCTTAAGTATATCGGATTTGACTATAACCGCGGAACCACAGCGGAGACTGAGCATCCGTTTACTTCGGCGTTTTCTTCGCGCGATGTAAGAATTACGAATCACTTCCACGAAGATACCGCGATACGCCCTATGTTCTCATCGATCCATGAAGGCGGACACGCTATATTCGCGCAGAATGTCAATCCCGACTTTGACGGATTGCCTGCAGATAACTGTATTCATGCGGGTTTACATGAGAGCCAGTCCAGATTCTATGAGAATACATTAGGACATAACATCAACTTCTGGCGCCCGATATATAAGGATATTCAGGGAATCGTGCCGGAATTTGACGGAATCAGCCTTGAAGAATTCAACCGCGAGATTAATCATGTAAGAAACAGCTTCATTCGCACCTGTGCAGACGAGGTTACTTATTGCCTTCACATAATTATCCGCTATGAGCTCGAGAAAGAAATGTTCGTGAATAACGTGCCGGTTGGCGAGATCCGCGATATGTGGAACGAAAAGATGCGCGAATACTTAGGCATTACTCCGCCTGACGATTCGCTCGGTATCTTACAGGATATGCACTGGGCTAATAATTACTATGGATATTTCCCGACTTACTTACTTGGCAGTATTTATGACGGTATGTTTTTGCAGGCTTTGGAACGCGATATGGGAACGGTTGATACGATTCTTGCAGAAGGCAGGATTCTTGATATTACGAAATGGCTTAATAAGAATATCCATTTCTACGGAAGTACGCGTACTCCTGCCGAGACTATTATGGCGGTATGCCATGAGCCTGTGTCCGCAAAGCCGCTGTGCGATTACTTTATGAAGAAATATGGGGAGCTGTACGGACTGTAAAAACTTCTTGTATTTTTAGTTTTTACATTATACAATTAAATTGAGCTATTAGCTTAAAATTTGTTTATTTTTTGTCGAAGTGCGATATGCTTCGCATACTTAATGGGGAAGTTTAGATGTACGCTTTCAAATTACAAGCCGGCGCAATCCTTTGTTGTACTTACTTTATTGCCGCTTATATCAGAAACTTAAAACCGGGTAAGAGAACATACGGTGACAGATTATTTGCCTTCATTTTATTCATGGCTCCTGTTGCCGCACTCTTTGATGGCGCTACTGCAGTTACCGTCAACATGCTTGACACCGTACCTGCATGGGTTAATCTTGTCTTGCACGCAGCATTTTTCATCAGTATGGATTCGATAATCATAGTATTATTCGCGTTTATTGTGTACCAGACTGTCGGAATCAGGAATGGCAAGCAATTGTTTGCGATAATGTCCCCGGGTATCGTCACAAGCATACTTGTTATCTACTATATCAAAAATCTTCACTATATCCACGGCAAGACAACCAACTATTCCATGGGTATCTCCGTATACATAAGCTACGGTGTACTTATGTTTTACCTGATCTTCATATGCATCCTATTTACGGTACGCCGAAGGACACTTATTAAGAGTAAGTTAAAAGCGCTCTCAATGCTTATGTTCTACATGGGCTCATTGCTTGTCGTACAGATGGTATTCCCTGAAGCGCTTATAACCGCGCTTCTTCCAATCGGTGCTGTGGCGGTTTTATATGTTAACTTCCAGGACCCTGCATTGCAGGAATTGAAGCATTACAACGAGGAAATGATTACAGGCTTTGCGACACTTGTCGAGAGCCGCGATGCTTCAACCGGTAACCACATTAAGCATACTAAGGGGTATGTTGAGATTATCTTGAACGAGATGCGTGATGATCCGAAATACAGCAAAATTATTACCCAGGATTTCATCGAGGATGTACTTAACGCAGCACCTATGCATGATATCGGTAAAATCGCCATTCCGGACCAGATTCTCTGTAAACCTGCGAAGCTTACCGAAGAGGAATTCAATATAATGAAGACTCACACGACAATCGGTTCCAATATATTGGATGAAACCTTCGCTGATCTAAACGATGCGGAGTACAAGCGCGTTGCACATGATGTTGCCAAATTCCATCACGAGAAATGGAACGGCAGCGGTTATCCTGAAGGCCTTAAGGGCGAGGACATTCCACTTTCCGCAAGAATTATGGCCATTGCGGATGTATTTGAGGCAACATCTTCCAAGCGTTGTTATAAAGAAGCATACGACCTTGATACATGCTTTAAAATCATTAAAGACGGCGCGGGCTTGGATTTTGATCCTGTTCTTGCAATGCTTTTTGTTAACGCGCAGGATAAAGTGCGTAAGTATCACAACGATGAAAGAAAAGCGGGTTAGGCTATGATAATTAATATTACTGACGACTTCGATCTTACGAAAATCATGAACTCCGGTCAGGCCTTCAGAATAGCTGAGGTTAACGGATATTTTAGATTCATCACAGGCTCGGATATCATATACATTAAACATATAGAAGGTCCCGCTTATGAATTAAGCGGGACTTTTAATGATACTTGTATAAAAGCTCTTCCCGCCACGTGGCACGACTACTTTGATTTAAGCAGGGATTACGCAAGCATTCGTAAGCTTGCTTCACTGGATGAGTTTCTTAGAAACGCCGCAGACTGCGGTAAGGGAATAAGAATCTTAAAACAGGATCCCTTTGAGTGCATGATAACCTTCATAATCTCACAGCGAAAAAGCATTCCTTCCATTAAGTCATGTGTCGAGGCAATTGCGAAAAAGTATGGCGCGCCTATGGAAACCAAATTTGAGACGGTATACAGGTTTCCGACACCTGAAGAATTAAGTATTGCAACGGAAGATGAACTCCGTGAATTAAAGACGGGATACAGAGCACCATATATAATAGATGCTGTCAGACGGGTTAATTCAGGGGAACTCAACCTTGAGGCCCTTACCGATCTAAATGATGAGGATCTTATCGAAGTACTTAAAACCGTTACCGGAATAGGCGATAAGGTTGCCAATTGTATCGGATTATTCTCATACGGAAGAACCGGGCTTGCCCCTGTTGATACCTGGATCAAGAAGATAATGGATAGATTCTATAACGGAAAGAATCCGTTCTTGAAATATGGTGATGCTGCGGGAATTATGCAGCAATACGCATTCTACTATGCGGTTACGTCAAAATTGAAATTATAGATAAAATAAAGCTCTAACCCCTACGGGTCAGAGCTTTTATAATAACTAATTCAACTGTTTTAACTTCCAGCAGCGGTGACACATCGCGATGTATCTGTCGTTGCCGCCGAGCATAACCTGGTCGCCCTTTGTGATGATGCGCCCCTGTTCGTCGATTCTTGCGTTAACGGTCGCCTTTGAACCGCAGGCACAGACTGTCTTGATCTCGGTGATTGAATCTGCGATTTCCATAAGGCGCTTAGACCCCGGGAAGAAATGTGTAAGGAAGTCGGTTCTTAATCCGAAGCATAACACCGGGATTTCTTCTGTATCTACAAGGGTTCTTAATTGATCAATCTGCTCGGGAGTTAAAAACTGCGATTCATCTGCGATGATAACATCGAAATGTCCCTTTTTATTGTATTCCTCTATTATATCTTCGTCAGGGCTTATGATATCGGCTTCTTCAACAAGACCGATCCTGCTCTTAACGAGATTAGCGCCGTCGCGCGTATCTATACTCGGCTTAATAAGCCATACGCTCATTCCAAGCTCTTCATAATTAAACTTCGTGATAAGTGCCTGCGCCGACTTGCTTGAGCCCATCGCACCATACTTAAAATATAACTTCGCCATAAATTCCCCTCCTACAATAAAATTATATCACAGATTCAGGCCGAGTGCTTGTATACATTTTTATACTCAACATGGGAACACAAAAACAACACGCTAAGACCTTGAAAAACTCGCAAGAATTTGCGATAATAGACGGGTACGAAATAATGGAGGTACTACAATTATGTATAGAAAAATCGTATGTCTTTTATTGACTTTAACACTTGTCGCTTCCCTTATGATCGGTTGCGGCAGTAATGATAGCAACACAGCCAACAACAGCAACAACACTACAGAAGATAACAACGGTTCCACCGAGAACAATGATAACAACGAGAACGATGACAACGGCGAAGACGAAGATGACAACGAAGGTGAAAACGATGAAGATGAACCTGTAGACGATCGCGAGTATCCGTTCCCATTCTATCTTGCTTATGCAGATGCCGATACTCTTGCTCCTTACAGCAACTACTCAACAATTGCAATCCACACAGAAGGTCAGGTAAGCGAGGTTCTTCTTTACACCAAGGATGCAACCATTACAAACCTTAAGTTCTATGCTTTAGAGTTCGTTGATTTTGACGAAAACACATACGACGCAATTTACAAGAAGACTCTTGTAGGCGAGCTTAGCGAACTTACTCCTGACGAGCCTGTGGTTTTACAGTTTGAGTTTGGTGAGTTCATGGCAACAGCCGGATTCTCTTATGTAGATGCAGAAGGAGTTGAACACCTTATCGGAATCACAATGAGCGGCCTTAACGGCGAGCCGATTCCGGGTAACATTACAGCACAAGAGTAATTTCCGATCCAATTTAGGATCAATGAGGAAAAACACATGATTAGAATTTTTTCTGACAGTACGTCGGACCTTTCTCCGGAACTTATCAAAAGATATAATGTCACAATAATTCCGCTTCATATCTGTCTTGACGATAAGGAATACCGTGACAGTATTGAGATTACACCTGAGGAAATCTACAAATGGGCGGACGAGCATAACACAACTCCGAAGACTTCCGCAGTTTCCATGGAAGATGCGGAGCAGGCTTTTAAAAGCGCAATAGATGCCGGCGACGAGATAATCGCGTTTACGATATCAAGCAAGATGTCGACGACTTACAACGTTCTTAACATCGCAGCAGACAATATCGGAGCAACAGACAAGATTTCCGTTATCGATTCCGCGAACCTGTCTACAGGAATAGGCCTTCTCGTCCTTGCAGCCTGTGATATGGTTTCAGAAGGAAAAACCCGAGCAGAGGTAGTTACCGAGATAGAAAAGTTAAAGCCTATGGTTCGTGCAAGCTTTGTAGTTGATACTTTAGTCTATCTTCACAGAGGCGGACGCTGCAGTTCGGTTGCTGCACTTATGGGCGGTATGCTTAAGCTTCATCCGGAGATTGTCGTTCGTGACGGTGCTATGCTTGCAGACAAGAAATACCGCGGCAGAATCGACACCGCAACTCTTGAATATGTACATGACAGAGAATTGGGACTTCTTGATGCAAGATCGGAGAGAGTTTTTATAACTCATTCGGGTTCAAGCGACAAGGTCGTTGCAGAAGTCAGGGATTATCTCGAGTCCTTACATTCATTCAAGGAGATTCACATAACCCGCGCGGGCGGTGTAATATCATCGCACTGCGGACCGGGAACACTCGGAGTATTATTCATAGCGAAATAATTAAAGGCAGGGCTTTAAAACCCTGCCGATTCTTTTAATAAAAGCTCTCAGGCTCTGCCTAAGAGCTTTTCTATATTAATTCTCATCCTCAACTACTACCACCGCGTCCGATTCCTTTGTCGGATCGTATTCAAGAAGGTCTCCCGGCTGACAATTAAGCGCTTCGCAGATGGCTTCAAGGGTCGAAAACCTTATTGCGCTGATCTTGCCTGTCTTAATCTTGGAAAGATTGACGTTCGACACGCCAACCTTCTCGGAAAGTTCATTTAATGACATCTTGCGGTCTGCCATGACGCGGTCTAATCGTAAAACGATCTTGCTCATAGGCCTGCCTCCTTATAATGTCTCGTCAACTTCGCTCTGCAATGCATATCCGTAATCGATAATGCAATATACCGCCCAGCAAATAAGTCCTGTGATCGCGCCTGCCCAAAGACCGTTACCAAGAAGCGCAAGTACGGAAATCACGATGAATGCTATTCTAAGTTTCTTTAAGATAGGTGCGGTAAACGGGCTCTCGCTGTCTTTAATCTCCTTAAAGATACCTTCAATAAGATAGAATACGAAAGCTACCGCACAAGCGAATAATGCTCCGCATAAAAGTGCTACAAAAGTGCCCCATCTAACGTATCCGTTAAGTAAATCGGTTGCTACCGGACCGTATTCACCTTCCAATACGTTACTCAAGTTAACATGTCCCTGAATTCCGAGATTGTCTTCGATGCTGTCCTCAAGAGCCTCTTCTATAATTCCTGCGAATGGGCCGCTAAGCTTACCGTTCTCATACGATATTATATCGCTATCGAAGAAATGAAGGTTGATCTTGGTGCCTGATCCGTTGTTAAAGCTTACAACCCTGTTACCAAAGATTGCAAAGCCTATCGAAGCTACCAAGCAAATGCAAGCTCCGACGATACATACTATCTTAAATACTTTAAAAACTATCTCTAATACGTTACAACTCTTCTTAACCTGTGCTAACTTTACGCTTGTATCCATAATTATTCTCCTTATTCTACGCCGCGGCCTTTTTGCCGCGGGAACTTGATCAATAATTGTAATTAGGCCTTAATCCGGTCAGATATGCATGCCTTGTCTGACCTTGTCCTTATATTAGCACCGGGTTTAATCTTTGTCAACTACTTTTTAATGTTTTTCGTTAAATAATTTATCTTTCTAGATAATGCACAGGATCGCAAGTGTCGCCGCGCTACCGAGAAACCACGGTTTTGCGGTCTTTTTACGAGTTAAGATGTTAATCATGACGCATATGCAGGCATAGAATAGAACCACCGCTGCCCAGATCGACTGGAGCCTAAGCGGAGTAAAGCCGTATGCGGTGATATACATCATTATCTTAAGAAAAGCTATAATCGCAAAAAGCATACTCTCGCCGTTTAATATAAGGCTTGCGGCCTTAATCGGCTTCTCATAATTAACAGAAGTCCTTGTCATAAGCCAGAGAAGGATAAAGTTAATGACGGTAACACCGCACATATCGCCGAAGCCGCGTCTTGCAAACTGCGAATAGGTTACACCCGCAGGAAGCTTAAGTGCAAAAGCATCTATAATGTATCGTAAGTACTGTCCCTGCATTGCAAAGAAGACCACATAGAATACGGAGAAAAGCGCCACGAATATAAGCCATGTAAGTCCGGGAACTTTTCTTAACGAATTAAGATTCTTCTTAACACTCCCGGTTCTATCAGCCGCCTGCTCCACGGTATCTCTATAACAACCGCCGAGAAGTCCATAGAGATACATACTTATTAATACAGTAAATCCAAGTCTTACAGGTAATGTTGCATCGATATCTATACTTATGCAATTGAATATCCGCTCCATCATGTGATTGTAATTTACATCCGCGTGCATAAGGTATGACACCGCTATCGCAAGCAATGTAATAGCCGCAATACAAGAAAGTAAGATTGCAGGAAGAACTTTTTTCTTCTCTTCCTTATTCTCAACTTTAAATACCGTTCCCAACGTTCTTATGTTAAGCAGAAAATTACCGAACGGCATTATGAAAAATCCCGTGATCCCGTCCCAGAGCATCATATGCGAAGTCTCACCTTCACTTAAAGTGTTGGCACGGCACATTACCCAGTAAACCGCAAAAAGGTGTGTAAAAAAAGCTCTGTAGCCGCTCTCAAAGACAGGGCCGAGTATCCGATACGGAAGCCATACGGATACGGCTATTATTACCGTCATTATAAGAATTGCGATACTCTCCCATGAGCGCTTTTTCTGCCGGTATAGGCCTTCTGCAAGTGCGATAAACAATAAAGAAAAGACGGTAAACATCGTGTTCCAAGTACCTTCTGCTTCAAACAGCATCGATGCATATAAGAAACACAGGGGCCACATAATTATGGCAACCACGCGTTCCCTGATATCCGCGGTAAACGCAGGTTTTTCTGTCTTGACTTCTTCTATCTTAATTTCCTCACTCATTTTCTTCCCCTTTTAAGTCTAATCTTCTTCGCTAAACTCCAATATGTCGCCCGGCTGGCAGTTAAGCTCGTGGCAGAGCGCCATAAGCGTCGAAAACCTAATGGCTTTAGCTTTGCCGGTCTTAAGGATTGAAAGATTCGCAGGCGTAACACCAATTCGCTCCGCAAGTTCGTTGGAGGAAATCTTGCGCTTCGCCATCATGACATCCACGTTAACTATTATCTTCATGCGACTCCCTCCTTATATAGTAAGATCGCTGTCTTCCTGAAGCGTGGCCGCCTTGGCCACAAGATAGGAAAGCCCTGCAGTGCAGACATATACAGCAAAACCGACGAATGCAATAAAAAGACTTATAAGTAAGATACCCGGATGATTGATGCCGCAGAACATATAGATTATGCTGCCGGATAAAAATACTATGGTATCAATTAACGCAAGCACCGAGTATATCTTAAATAACCCGGCGTTCTCCATTGTAAAGCCCTTGTCACGTCCTATATTAGTTGCGATTTTCCAAGATATACCCATTGCAACAAAGCACGGAACAGCGCAGGTATAAAGTAAGATAAGCCAAGGAATAAGCCAGTGCGAAAACTCCGGATACATCTCCTTAAAGGTCTTCGCATGCTCCGGGATAAATACTATGGCCGCAAAAAGGCCGAGTAATGTGGTTCCGACAATAATTACCTTTAAAAGTTTTGCTAATTTATCATGTTTCATTTTTCATTCTCCTCCCTTATCGGATTCTAGGGAAAGAATAACACCTTGAAATTAGTTTGTCAATATATTTTTATTGTTTTTCGATAATTATTATTCGACTTAAAGGAATTTTTTCTGTCGGACCGCTAAACCCTTGACGTAGTATTGAAAACTATGTATAATTAGAAAGTACGATTTTTAGGGAATATAGGGGGAATTATTATGTTCCGAATAGTAGTTGATTCTGCTGCTAATATACCGGCAACAGTTGTGAAGGAATACGATATTCACGTGTTGTCGTTCGTTAATACAATAGATGACACTCCGCTTACTTGCTTTGATCCTACTCTTACGGAAGAGGAAGAACGTGCCAAGGGCCACGATTACTATGAGAAGATAAGAAACGGAATGGAAGTTAAGACAGGCCTTATCTCAAGCGGTGAATTCGAAGATTACTTCAGATCAGTCCTTGAACATGGCGAGGACGTACTCTACTTCTCATTAAGCAGCAACATTAGCGGTACCTATAACTCCGCGAGAGTTGCAGCGGAAAGCTTGGCAGAAGACGAGAGCCTTCATAACAAGGTATATTTAATCGATTCATTGAATGCGTCTCTTGCGCAGGGCATCCTTGCAATCTATGCAAGCGAGATGCGTGCGGAAGGCCGCGATATTGAGAGCATATATAATGAGCTTAGTACCTATCCGCCTCACATGAACGGCGTATTTACGGTAGGTAACTTAAAGCACCTCGTACATACGGGAAGAATCAGCAACGCCAAAGCTGTTATCGGCAACATGCTTAACATCAAGGTTATCCTTCGCGGCAATGCAGAAGGCTTCATCGTTGAGTACAAGAAGTGTCGCGGCCGTAAGGCAGTATTAAATGAACTCGTTGACCTTGTATGTAAGAACATTACAGAGCCTGAGAAGCAGATAATCGGTATTGCTCACGCAGACTGCTACGAAGAGTCCTTATATGTTATGCAGGAGATTGAAAAGCGCGTGCATGTACGTCGCTTCATCAACACTTCCTATGATTTCTGTACGGGAAGCCACGTAGGACCTGATACTATTGCACTTTTCTTCATGGCAAAAGACAGAGAATTAGACGCTTAAGTTTCTTTTTATTGTAAAGGGAAAATGATATACGGAAAAATCCTCCCGAGGTTCTCGGGAGGATTTTACTTTATCTGTTATTTCATATCACCGCTAAAATATTTCTTCATAAGACTCATCTTCTTGTCCGTATATGGATGATAACGAAGCGGAGCCTCGAACGAAAAGTTATTAACGAGAACCGATCTTGAATGGGTGAAGGTCTCGAACGACTTCTTTCCATGATAATTACCCATACCCGAATTACCGACTCCGCCAAACGGCATATCCGGTGAGGTTATATGCATAATTACGTCGTTGACACAACCGCCTCCAAAAGAACATGAATCGAAGAGCTTTTTAACGACGCGCTTATCACGTGTAAATACATAGAACGCAAGCGGACGCGGGCGAGACGTTATAAAGTCAATTACTTCGCTTAAGTGTCTGTAGGTCATTATAGGAAGAATCGGTCCGAATATCTCGTCTGTCATAACCTCGTCGTCAGGCTTTACGTCTATAAGGACGGATGGCTCGATAAATCTTCTCTCTGCGTCTGTCTTACCTCCAACCACAAGCTTGCCCTCGTTAAGAAGGCCGGTTAAGCGGTTAAAGTGCTTTTCATTAATGATGGTCGGCATCTCTTCGTAGTTACCGTCAGGGAAGGCCTTGTTAAGCTCCTTCTTAAACTCTTCTATAAACTCGTCACGAAGCGGCTCATAGATAAATAAGTAATCCGGCGCAATGCAGGTCTGGCCCGCATTAAGCGATTTACCGAAAACAAGGCGCTTAGCCGCAACGCGAATGTCTGCGGTTTTATCGATTATAACAGGGGACTTGCCGCCAAGCTCGAGTGTTACAGGGGTTAAGTGCCTGGATGCTGCCTCCATTACGGTCTTGCCGACATTAACACTTCCCGTAAAGAATATATAATCAAACTTCTGGTTGAAAAGTTCCTGATTCTCGGCTCTGCCGCCTTCTACTACGCTAATGTAACTTGGCTCGAAGGTCTCTTCAATTATCTCCTTAATTACATGACTTGTAGCCGCAGAATATGCGGAAGGCTTAATAACCGCGCAGTTACCTGCGGAGATTGCGCCTACCAATGCTTCAAATGTAAGATTGACCGGATAATTCCACGGGGATGCGATCAATACTACTCCGTACGGCTCATTAACGCGATATCCCACTGCCGGGAAGTGCGATAATTTGTGCGATACGCACTTCGCCTTCATCCAGGACTTCAAGTGCTTCTTATGGTATCTTATCTCTTCAAGAACTATGCCTATTTCCGTAATGTATGATTCGTAAGGGGTTTTGTTAAGGTCGCTTTTAAGAGCGTCCATAAGCCTCTTCTCATTTCTCTTGATTGCTTCTTCAAGAAGGTTAAGCTGCTTCATTCTGAAGCTATAGGGCCTGGTTGCGCCCGTTTTAAAGTATGCCCGCTCGGAACGAACTATTTCTTCTATGCTCATATATACACCTCTTTTCATATGATGTGCTACCCAAATAATGCTACCCGATTTGCTACCCGCATGGTGATATTATACCACAGTACTTAGAAAACCTCTACGGACTATTAAGCTTATCTTTCAATTAGCCCGTAGGTTCGTCGTATAATCGTGTCTTGGAACCGTAGATAATAGATGAATTTTAATTTTCGACTCCTCGTAATATTATTATATTGACAATTTAAAATCCGGAGCGTATACTTACATTTGTTAATTGAAATAAGCAAACATTAACGAAAGGATTCGCTATGACAAACAGAGAACGTGAAATCTACGATATTATAGCCGCAGACCCAATGATATCTCAGGAGGAGCTGGCCGCCAAGCTCGGCATCACAAGATCCGCAGCCGCAGTCCACATCTCCAACCTTATGAAGAAGGGCTACATAATCGGCAAAGGCTACATAATGCATGACATGTCCTACATAACCATCTTCGGAGCGGTAAATATGGACATCGGCGGAACCCCGGATAAAAAGCTCGTAAAGGAAGACTCCAACCCGGGCCGCGTCCGCACCTCTCTTGGAGGCGTCGGCCGTAACATTGCGCATAACTTAAGCCTATTAGGCAACAGCGTTAAGCTTGTTACCGCATTCGGCGATGATGATTATGCCAAGCAGATAATCAACAGCTGTACGAACTTGAAGATTGATATTCACGACAGTCTTATGTCCAAGGAAGACATGACATCAACTTATCTCTATATCACTCGTGAAGACGGCGATATGGAGCTTGCGGTTAACGATATGAGCATCTATAACAAGATGACTCCGTCATTTATCTCAAGCAAGTCAAATCTTCTTGAGAACAGCGCTATAATCGTGGTTGATGCAAACCTTCCGGAAGAGACAATAGCTGAGATAGTTGAGAATACCGAGGCCCCTGTATTCGCAGAGCCGGTATCCGCAGCCAAAGCCGTTAAGTTTAAGAAATTACTTAAATACATCCATACCATCACCCCGAATACAATCGAGGCAGAGGTATTAACCGGAATGAAGATCAATCCTGAAGATAAGAAAACTCTTAAGGCCGCAGCAGAGAAGCTTATGGCAGAAGGCGTTAAGCAGGTAATCATCACTCTCGGCAGTAAAGGCGTATATTATAAAAGTGCTGACTGCGAAGGAATTATGGCGCCGCTTAAGGCTAAGCTTGTTAACACAACAGGTGCCGGGGATGCGCTTTTTGCAGGACTTGTAACGGGATTCTGCAAAGACCTTCCGTTTGACGCATCTGTTAAGCTTGGAATGGCCGCAGCCGCAATTACATTGGAGACAACAGAAACCAACAATAAAGAGTTAAGTTATGAGCTCGCATTAAGCAGAGCTAATTTCAAAGGAGTAAAGTAATATGAGTATAGAAAAATATCTTGATATAGCACCTGAAGTAAAGGAAGCATTAGCACAGGGCAAGCCTGTAGTAGCACTTGAGTCTACTATTATTTCACACGGAATGCCGTATCCGCAGAATGTGGAGACAGCACTTAACGTAGAGAAGGTTATCCGCGATAACGGAGCAATCCCTGCAACAATCGCAATAATCGGCGGAAGACTTAAGGCAGGCTTAAGCCGTGAAGAGATTGAATATTTAGGAAAGACAGGCGCAGGCGTAACTAAGGTATCACGTCGTGACCTTCCGATAATCGTTGCAAAGGGAATGGATGGAGCAACAACTGTTGCAACAACCATGATTATTGCAGCAATGGCAGGCATTAAGATCTTCGCAACAGGCGGAATCGGCGGAGTACATAGAGGCGCACAGCAGACCTTCGATATCTCTGCAGATTTAGATGAGCTTGCAATGACTGATGTTACTGTAGTATGTGCAGGCGCCAAGGCAATCCTTGACCTTCCGCTTACTTTGGAATACCTTGAAACCAAGGGTGTTCCGGTATTAGGCTTTGGCACTAAGGAATTACCTGCATTCTATACAAGAACCAGCGGTTTATCCGTAGATTACGAGATCGATACTCCTGCAGAACTCGCAAAGGCAATCTTTGTTAAGCACGAGCTTGGAATGAAGGGCGGAATCCTTGTTACCAATCCAATTCCTGAGCAGTACTCAATGGAGCCTTCGGTTATCAATAAGGCAATTGACGAAGCTATCGCTGAGGCTGAGAAAAAGGGCATTAAGGGTAAGGAGACAACACCGTTCTTACTTGCCAAGGTCAAGGAACTTACAGGCGGTGACAGCCTCGACTCGAATATCCAGCTTGTATATAATAACGCAGCTTTAGCTGCCAAGACCGCAGTAGAATTATCAAAGCTGAACTAATAAAAGCTCGACCCTACGGACTATGACATCCTAATTGTTATAATCCATAGGGTTTTTTATACTGTGAATAACTTGTACAGGTGTCTTGTGCGTGATATAATTTCTTAGAGAGATTTAGAAATATGGGTCACTGTTCTTATAAAGAGAGCTCGAAAGGGCGGTGATCTTATAGGAAATATAATTAAATTTGATTCTTCAGGCAGAAGATTCAATTACGAACCTTGTATACTATCAAACTCGGAATATGCCAAAATTATCAGTGAAATCAATTCCAACTATGATACATACAAAGGTAAGCGAATTGGTGTCCACTATTCTCTGGATACAGACGATAATTATTACGTCTATCATTTTGAGAACCATGGATTCAATGATTACAACATCTTTGAAAAGTTTGAGTTTTAGAAAGGAGTATCTTATATGGAAGAATTAGTTAATAAGCTTAATCAAATTCCTGATTCTTATTTCGGCTTTATAGCGGGTGTAATTACTTACGTGAAACGAAAGCCTGAACGCCTTGAAAAGGTTATGCATTTCTTAGATACCTCTGAAACCCTTACCACATCGGACATCTTAGAATTTATTGCAGACCAGCCTGATTTTCATGAATTTGGTTTAGGTTTTAAAAAGAATGACGAAAACAACGAAACCTCCCTCGTATAACGAGAGAGGTTTAATTTTATCTGTTATCTACTTTTTCAGGATATAAGTCGTGATTGGAAAGCCTGTTCCAAGCGACTTCTTCCCACTTAGTTCCCGGCTTACCGTAGTTACAGTAAGGATCTATGGAAAGACCGCCTCGCGGAAGAAACTTTCCTGTGACCTCGATATACTTCGGATCCATCAATTTAATAAGATCCTTCATGATTACATTTACGACATCCTCATGGAAATCGCCGTGATTACGGAAGGTGAATAAATAAAGCTTTAATGACTTACTTTCCACCATCTTAATATCCGGCACATATGATATCGTTATTGTCGCGAAATCCGGCTGTCCCGTTATCGGACAGAGCGACGTAAATTCCGGACAATTGAACTTGACATAATAATCGTTCTCCGGATGCTTATTATCAAAGGTCTCCAACAAACCCGGATCATATTCATACTTATAAGTCGTACCCTGACTTCCAAGGTGCGTAAGCTCTCCTCTTTCTCTCATCACTTACCTCCAAGAACGTTATACTTAACGTCATAA
>JAEEGF011998529.1_pt1 | contig 57865 bp, 50 predicted proteins | sample 9134171 | NCBI WGS metagenome assembly JAEEGF01 (sample SAMN16246542, study PRJNA631951) | gut metagenome | biome: gut microbiome; feature: rumen; material: AP-attached | host: Bos | place: Iran: Karaj | collected 2018-10 | reverse complement strand
AATCGCCTTTTGATATGTTATCTTTCATTGATAACGCTTTCAAAAGTGCGACAAGCATTTTGCTACGCAAATTATTGAAAATATATTATATACAAATCAAATTAACAATTTTTAATAGACATTAGTGTGTAGAAATCTTTTCTTAACAAATAAATACACATCATTATGAAGAAATATGGTTTTGGTATCTTTTTGATGCTTTTTCTTCCGGCGGTGGCCTCAGCCCAGTATTTTATTGCCGGTGGTATCGGATACAACGTCCTTTCCCCCACGGAACATACGGTGGAGGTGGTCCCCAAATCGAGCTATTACAGCGGCAACGTCGTCATTCCAGCCACGGTGACTCATAGCGGCACCACCTATGATGTTGTGGCACTGGGCGAAGAAGCGTTCTACGGCAGTAATCTGACGGGGATCACCATTCCTTCGTCGGTCACGCAGATAAAATATGGATGCTTCTTTTTTGCCACACTGCCTTCGTCGGTGTATATCCCCGCCTCGGTGACGGACATTGGAGCGGTGGCGTTTGCGGCGAACCAACTGACCGCAATCGATGTGGATGAAAACAACCCCAGTTACAGGTCGATAGACGGCATGCTTTTCAGCAAGGACACGGCAACGCTGGTGGAGTGCCCGAAGGCAAAAAGCGGCTCCATCACCTTGCCGCCGAACACCAGGCGGATAGCCTCTTATGCGTTCGGCTACTGTCGGAATGTCACCCAGGTGACCCTCCACGAAGGGATTACCGCTATCGGCAATTGGGCTTTTGTGGATAACGTGATGTTGGATAACGTGGTCATTCCTGCCACGGTGACGCAGTTGGGCGCGGGTGCCTTTACGCACTGTTCGGCACTTGACCATTTGACCATCGCCTCTGGGAACACTCATTATTATATGGATGGCATGATGATTTACTCGGCGGATGGCGACAGTCTGCTGTCGGTGCACAAGAGCGCTGATTCGCTTTTTCTGCCGGATGGCTTGCGCTTTGTCAGCGGTTTCTCGGGCAATGGCGATATCCGCTATGTGCATGTGCCTGAAGGCGTGACCACTATCGATAACGATGCATTCAATGGCAGTTCGTTGGTAAGCATCGACTTTCCGAACCGGATGGACAGGATTGGCGATTGGGCGTTCTACTACTGCACGTCGCTGACCCGTGTCGGCATGCCCGATTCGCTCGGTGCGATGGGCGAGGGTTGTTTCCATAGTTGCAACCGGTTGACATCCATTGATATCCCCGATGCTTTGCGCATCATTCCCCAAGGGGCTTTCTTCATGTGCAACTTGCTGTCGCACATAGCTTGGGGCGATGCCGTCGAAGTCATTGACACCACAGCTTTTGGCGACTGTGCTTTCGTGGAGCTGACGCTGCCTCCAACGCTGAGGGCTGTCAGGGGCATGGCATTCATCGGCGATTACAAGGGCGTCCTGAAACGCATCGTCTTCACTGCTCCGGTAGACACCATCGAAATGGACGCTTTCTACCGCCAGCCCTTGTCCAAGATGCGTTTGCAGAACCTCCAGCCGCCTGTCACCACAGCGGAGGGGTGCCTGTACGGTGTGCTGCATGGTGGCGTCGACACCCTCTTCATCCCCTGCGGAAGCCTCGATGCCTATCTGTCTGACGCCTATTGGGGTCAGTTTGCCGGCAAATATGTGGAATCTTGCGACGGCATCCGTACGCCCGATCTGCAATGCGCTGTCTATCCCAATCCGGCCTCCGAAACCATCAGCGTTGCTGTTGATGGCGACCAGTGGATGGAAGCCTCCCTGTTCGACCTGCAGGGACGTGTTGTCGTCAAAGAACGTTTCCGCTCGACTGTCACCATGGATGTGCGTTCGCTGGTTCGCGGCACCTATCTGCTGCGGATTGTTTCTCCTGAAGGTATGTCCACGAAAAAAATACTGCTCCAATAATAAACTACTTCATCCGTCGTTTGCAATGAGGATGCCTATGCAGTCAATCTGATGGAACGAAATGATGCCTTTACCGCTTTGCTCATGCGCCACAGCAAGATGTTGTGGCGCATGTGTTGGTATCGTGTGGATGGGGATGAGGAGCGTTGCAAGGATATGCTGCAGGAGGTCTACCTCTTATTGTGGGAACGTTTCGACGGGTTGCGGCCCGATGCCTCTCCTGCCCAGGAACGTGCTTGGGTACGATGGCAGGTCCGTTCGGTCTTCTATAGGGTGGGGCGTCGCCGATCGCTCGATGTTTCGACACTGACGGACCATCTGGCCGACACCATGCCTGACGAGGAAACGGCGCGTTGTAGTGAGACATTGGACGAGTTGCTGTCGACATTGAATGGTGACGAACGGAAGGTGATTCAGCTATATCTGGAAGGCTATCAGGGTGATGAAATCGGTAAGCGGATGGGCGTCAGTCGCGATGCTGTCTATCAGCGTATGCACCGCATCATCCTGAAACTGCGTCGTGTGGCACTGCTGTTGCTGGTCTTGGCGTCGGCATCGGCGGTGGCTTTGGCTGTTTTCCCCCAGTGGCGGCATCGTCTTTTCCATGGCGACAATTCGGAATTGACCAGAACAGACACTTTAGAATGTCCAGTCTTCGATAAAGTGGTCGATACGTTGCCCCTGCCACAATCCAAACCTCCGTCGGCAGACACATTAGTGAAACGGGTTGGCGTGGAACCCTTGGAATTCATGCCGTCGCTCAACCTTCTCGCCCCCGATGGGGCGGTGGAAGAGATGCCACGACGGGCTGCTTTCGACCATGTGACGCTGTACCTTGACGGATATAGGCTGACGATTGTCGGAGCCGATGGTGAATTGGTGCGCATCTATCAGGGCAGCAACCAACATGGCAATCTGGTGTTTTCACAGATAGCGGGTCCGGTCTGCGAAGTGAATCTGTTTCCGGATCTCAATACGCTGTTTGCCAGAAGTCGCAATTGTTTTGTCATCTATATCGGCGATAGGGAGCCCTATCAGATTGTGCTGTAGTGTTTTGCTTCCCGTGTGTTCTCCCTTTGTGCAATACCACCAACGCCCATCCCCTTCGTGTTTTTTGTGTGGCAGGAAAAACCACCCCATTCCCCCAAAAAAAGAGACAATAAACCGGCGCCCTTAGCGTTATGAATCTGTATCGGGAACAGTAATGGCAACAACGCTTGAAAAGGTTAATGATTGTTGGTTGAAGCTCGGAAGAATTTGAATGTCTTATAATTGTTTTGGTGTTATTCGTAAAATAAAATCGTGTCAATTGTCCAATCCATATCCGACCCTGAGTGGAAACGCGCCTTGCGTTCGTTCCAGACCTATCTGACCTTGGAGCGTCAGCTGTCGGCCAATTCGGTGGAGAACTATCTGCGCGACGTTTCGCATCTGGCGCGATATGCCGCATCGGTGGGGTGCGGGCCCACGCAGGTCGACCTGCAGGTGCTGCGGGGGCTGTTGGCGCAGCTCAACGAGACCGGCATCGCCCTGGCGTCGCAATGTCGCATCGTCAGCGGTTTGCGCACTTTCTACCGCATGATGGTTGTGGAGGATGCCGTGAAGGAGAATCCCGCCACGCTGCTCGAGATGCCCCGTTCGTCGCACCATCTGCCCGATGTGCTCAACAACGACGAGATCGACGCCCTCGAGGCCACCTTCGACCTCAGCATTCCCGACCAAGCCCGCAACTATGTAATCGTCGAGGTCCTCTACGGCTGCGGTTTGCGCGTATCGGAGCTGGTCGGCCTGCACCTTTCTGCCATCTATGCCGATGAGGAGTGCCTGCTGGTCACCGGCAAGGGCGACAAGCAGCGCTGGGTGCCCATCAACGCCCATGCCCTCCATCTGCTGATGCAGTATATCGGCACCAACCGTTCGCAGGTCAAGGCCAAACCCGGCGAGGAGAAGTACGTCTTCCTTTCGCGGCTGGGGCGCCACCTGTCGCGCAACTACGTCTTCATGTTCCTCAAGGCGGCGGTGGAGAAGGCCGGCATCAAGAAAAACATCTCGCCCCACAGCCTGCGCCACAGCTTTGCCACCGAGCTCGTCGCCAATGGTGCCGACCTGCGCGCCGTGCAGGAGATGCTGGGCCACGAGAAGATCAACACCACCGAAATCTACACCCACCTGTCGCACCAGTACCTGCGCGACACCATCAGCACCTACCACCCCCATTACCGAAAATAGCCGTTTGTGCTTTCAGATTCAGTCCTTTGCGGCCCCGACTGTCTCCATTTTGCAACTTTTTGGCCGTCGTGCGTTGTTTTTTTGTACTTTTGCATACGATTCTTGATACATTTATTGATAATGGAAAACAACGAAAAGGATATCATACAAGAAGTTACGAACGAAGACTACAAATGGGGATTCGTTACAAATATCGATACCGACACCATTGGCAAGGGCTTGAACGAGGAGGTGGTGCGTACCATTTCGCAAAAAAAAGGCGAGCCCGAGTGGCTGCTTGAATTCCGCCTGAAGGCGTTCCGCAAGTGGCAGACCATGACGGAACCCGACTGGGCGCATCTGGAGTATGAAAAACCCAAGTATCAGGAAATCATCTACTATGCTGCTCCCAAACAGAAAGAGCTGAAAAAGAGCATGGACGAGGTCGACCCCGAGTTGCTGGCCACGTTCGACAAGCTGGGCATTCCCCTGCGCGAGCGCGAGGCGCTGGCCGGTGTCGAATCGTCGGTGGGCGTCGCCTACGATGCCATTATGGATTCGGTGAGCGTGAAGACCACCAGCCAGAAGATGCTGGAAGAGAAGGGCATCATTTTCTGCCCCATCAGCGAGGCGGTGCAGAAGTATCCCGACCTCGTCAAGCAGTACCTTGGCAGCGTCGTTCCCAGCAGCGACAATTTCTTTGCTGCGCTCAACAGCGCTGTTTTCAGCGACGGCTCCTTCTGCTATATCCCCAAGGGGGTCCGCTGCCCCATCGAGCTCAGCTCTTATTTCCGCATCAATGCCCGTGGCACCGGTCAGTTCGAGCGCACCCTCATCGTGGCCGACGAAGGCGCCTATGTGAGTTACATGGAAGGCTGTACGGCTCCGCAGCGCGATGAGAACCAGCTGCATGCCGCTATCGTCGAAATCGTGGCCCTCAAGGATGCCGAGGTGAAATACAGCACTGTCCAGAACTGGTATCCTGGCGACAAGCAGGGTAGGGGAGGCATCTACAACTTCGTCACCAAGCGCGGCATCTGCAAGGGCTCGCACTCCAAAATCAGCTGGACGCAGGTCGAGACCGGCAGCGCCGTCACTTGGAAATACCCCAGCTGCATTCTGCAGGGCGACAACAGCACTGCCGAATTTTACAGCGTGGCCGTCACCAACAACTACCAACAGGCCGACACCGGCACGAAGATGATCCATATCGGCAAGAACACCTCGAGCACCATCATGAGCAAGGGCATCAGCGCCGGACACAGCCAGAACAGCTACCGCGGATTGGTGCAGATCAACAAAGGCGCCGAGAATGCCCGCAATTACTCGCAGTGCGACAGCCTGTTGCTGGGCGACCAGTGCGGTGCCCACACTTGGCCCTACATCAAGGCCAACAACAGTAGCGCCATTTTGGAACACGAGGCCACTACATCGAAAATCTCCGAAGATCAGCTCTTCTATTGCCAGCAGCGTGGCATCAGTCCCGAAAGTGCTGTGGGGCTCATCGTCAACGGCTATGCCAAGGACGTGCTGAAAAAGCTCCCGATGGAATTCGCCGTCGAGGCGCAGAAACTGCTCAGCATCAGTCTTGAAGGCAGCGTGGGTTGATGTGCCAAGCCGTCCGTTTTCCGAATGGGTCGACAGGCAAAGAAGCCGAAGGTCCGCTGAAAGATTGCGAATAAAAAATACTACATCATGGACATACAACCCTACCGACACGAGGTGAAATACTACGAGTGCGACCGCATGGGCATTACGCACCACAGCAATTATATCCGCTTCATGGAAGAGGCGCGCGTCGACTGGATGGACCAGTTGGGTTACGGCTTCGACCGCATGGAAGCTGAAGGAGTGGTGTCGCCCGTGGTGTCGGTCGACTGCCGCTACCGCCATTCCACCACCTTCAAGGATATTATTGAGATCACCGTGCGAGTACAGGAAACTTCGGCGCTGAAAATCGTCTTCGGCTATACCATGGAGTGTTCCGGTCGCGTGGTATGCACAGCCACCAGCACCCATTGCTTTCTGGAGGATGGACGGCCGGTGTCGCTCGAGAAGCGTTTCCCAGAGCTGTTTGCAAAAATTCAGAACCTGTAATTGCAGGCTGTTTCAATAGACCTTGTAATGGTGCAAATTGCGGATTGCTATATTATTTGTATGCTTGTTTCATAAATCGTTCCTCATGTCCTAATTCACTTTTGCCTATTGTTTTCTGGTTGTGAAAATTTGGAAAGAAGAAATAATTCCCATGACGTTATGATTCGCGGAAGCGGCGTGGCGAGACCCTTCGGAGCCGCTGAAAGAATTTGCAGAAGGAAGCGCTGTCGGCGAAATGCAGCCTGTCGGCCACCTGAGCTACGGTGAGGTCTGTGGTGCGCAACAGGAATGAGGCTTCCATTAGCAGCATCTGGTTGATGTAGTCGACAACCGTCCGTCCCGCCACCTGGCGCACGATGCGTGAGAGGTAGACGGTCGAAATATTAAGTTGGGAGGCGTAGAAGTTGATGTCGTGGTGCTTGATGTAGTTTTCGGGCAGCAGTTGCATAAAGGCTATGAATATTTCTTCCACCCGCTGAGACACTGTATGCGTTGCGACGGCATTGTCGAGGAGGTCTTGCAGTTCGAGCAGGAAGATGGCGTAAAGCATGCGTAGGATTTCGGTTTTATAGAGATGTGAGGAGTGGAGGTATCGATTGATTTCGAGCATGCGGTCCGACAGCTGTCGCGACGCTTCGCGCGACAGCGTCAGCTGTGGTAAGTGCAGTTGCACGATGGGTTTGTAGGCGACGTGAACCAGGTCGTGGACGTGAGGCGATTCGAGGGTGGCATGTTCGTCGGCGAGAAGGCAGATGCCATGGTAGTCGTCGGAGGCGTTGACGATGGTGACCGACATGCCCGGCGAGTAGATGTAGAGGTCGTGGGGGTGGAGGGTCAGCTCCCTTCCGTTATAGATAATGGTGAGGCTCCCTTCAACAATTAGAGTGAAGGTGTATGCGGCCATGTAGCCATGAGTCTCGTTGGCACGGTAGGTCATGGCGGAATTGGTTTTCGTACAATACATCTTACCGTCCCAATGCTCCACAGGCTCAGTGCCATACATCTTGATCCATGCTTCTTTCAAAGTGTACATATCGGGTGCAAAGTTACGAATAATAATTGGATTGTATCGTTTCGAACAATTTTTGTTCTGTTGGGATTGTTGCCAAATCGCTGTCTTTTCGTATCTTTGCAAATGCAATCGGTTCGGTTGCGGTTTCTGTAAAATAATGAAAATCTATACCATAAAGTAAAATTTTAATATCCGCAATCATGACAAAAGAAGAAGCAATGAAGCAATTCGCCATGTTTGGCGCAGCTTGGTTTGGAAATAGCAAACAACATTTTGCATTCTCGGCCTATAACCGTTTGAACGGTTGGAACAAGTTGGCCGACAAGTGGAAAGAAGAAGCCGAAGAAGAATGGGACGAGGCTGAAGAGGTGTTGAATCGTCTGGTGGAACTGGGATGCAAACCTGCCGATCTGCAGGAGGCTATGAAAACCATGGAATTCCCATTCTATGATGACCCGAAGCAACAGATTGAGAGCGACTACAATCCCGATGCCATCCGTCAGATGAGCGAAATGGCTGCTGCCTTCAGCGACGACTATATCACCCAGAAACTTATCTACAAGTGGATTGAGGACGAGAAAGACCACATGGCTTGGGAGGCCCAATATCTCAACTACATTGACAAGCTGGGCTACGAGAACTTCCTGATTGAAATGATGTAACCAACCAAACATACAATAACATGGAAGCAGCAAAGAAAGTATATGATTTCCTGGTGGAAGCCAAGACCTTCTACCTGGCCACCGTCGAAGGCGACCAGCCTCGCGTGCGCCCCTATGGAGCCCAACTGTTTTATGAGGGCAACCTCTATCTGATGGCGTTTGGTCAAACCAACGCTACCCGCCAGATTTCCAACAATCAGAAGGCCGAGATTTGCGCTTTCCACGGCAAGACGCTCCGTGTGGAGTGCCGCTTGGTGGAAGATGGCCGCGCCGAGGTGAAGAAAGCCCTCGTCGATGCCATGCCCGTCCTGAAAGGCATGCTGGGCGAGAACGGCGAAAACGGCGTGATGTACCGCGTGGCCGACGCCACTGCCAACTTCTATCAGATGATGGACCTGGTGGAGACATTGAAATTCTAAAATAGGAATACAACATGAAAGAACAAGTATTGCAGGCCATGCGTGAAGCGGGCAAACCCGTGTCGGCTGGCGACGTGACCAAGGCTCTCGGTGCTGACCGCAAAGAGGTGGACAAAGCCTTCGCCGAGTTGAAGAAGGAAGGCGCCATCGTCTCACCCGTCCGCTGCAAATGGGAGCCAGCGAAATAATGTTTATCTCAGTGCAATGGTACTGATATTTTTTTGCTCGTTGGGGTGACAGCAAGTCGCTGCCACCCCTCTTTATAATCAAAATCACTAGTAAATGGAGATAAAAGCAGTCAAATTCAGAAAGAATGGATTCTACAGCCAGCCGTTTGCATTCGGTGGAGAAGAAGGAACTGACAAATTCGATATCAATGTCCGTTACCGTGGCAGCCTTCAAAACTATTTGATCGATACCGGAAGCGAGGTGATACTGGTCGACACTGGTTTGCCCGCCGGAACCCCCGAAGAGGTGCCCGACGAGAAATCGATGGCTTATACTGGTGAGGACATCTGCGGCTACATCGAGGCGCTCGACAGACTCGGTTACCTCCCCACACGGGTCACCAAAATACTGCTGACCCACAAGCACGCCGACCATAGCGGCTGCCTGAAGCTGTTCCCGAATGCCATGATTTATGTCAACGCTGACGAGATGGGCGTCGAAGAACTGAAGGACGTCCCCAACCTGGTTCCCGTCCATTTCACCGACGGCGCATACTATAACTTCCCCGAGAGCCAGAAGATTGCCGATGGCATCTATTTCATCAAGGCCAAGGGCCATACCAACGGCAATAGCCTTATCGTGGCCGAGAACGGCGGCAAGTTCTACATGTTCCAAGGCGATATCACCTATGTCGACGAAGCGCTCCACGCCAACAAGCTCTCTGTGGTCTACGACGATCTGGCTGCTGCCCGTGAGACCCTGGACCGTGTACGCGATTTCATCCGCAACCACCCCACGGTCTACATGGGTACGCACACCCCACAGGGCTACGAGAACCTTGAGGCCGACCGCGTGATGGATCTCGACCATCCGGTGCCGACGGTTTTGGCCGACGTCGACTTTGCCTCCAAGAAAAGCTCCGGTAAGTACGTCTGCAGCATCTGCGGCTACGTCTACGACCCCGCCGAACACGACGGTGTGCCCTTCGAGGAGTTGCCCGACGACTGGAAGTGCCCCCGTTGCAAACAAGGCAAGGAAAAATTCAACAAGGCTTGACGGATTAATGTTGAACAATTGAAATATAGACCTTCAGGTGCGTGAAGGAAACCGAACGAAATAAAAAAAACAATTATCAATAAAGAATATTCATCATGAAGCAAACAATTAAGGTGGAGGGTATGCGTTGCGAGCATTGTGAGGCTCGTGTGGAGCAGACCCTTTCGAAGATGGAGGGCGTGGCCAGCGTCAAGGCCAGCCATGTGAACAACAGCGTGGAGGTGGATTACGACCCCGCCAAGGTCAGCGCCACCGAACTGGCCGACACCATCGAGGACTGCGGCTACTCCGTTACCCTATGACCGAAAGACGTACTTTCCCTGTGGTGGGCATGATGTGCGCCGCCTGTTCTGCCAATGTGGATCGTTGTCTGCGTCGCATTGAAGGAGTGCAGGGGGTGTCGGTGTCGTTGCCCGGACGCACCGCTATGGTTGACTACGACCCCGAGAAGATATCTCCCGAGGATTTGCGTCGCGAAGTGGCTGCGGCAGGATACGAACTGATTGTCGACAGCAACACCGATGTGGAGGACATCCATCGACGCGCCTTTGTCGACTTGCGCCGTCGCATGTGGCTTTCGTGGCTCTTTGCGGCGGTGGTGATGGCCCTGTCAATGCATTGGCTGCGGCTGGGTCCGCAAGGGGTCGACCATCTGGTGTGCATGCTGACGGCAGCGCTGTCGCTTGCGGTTTGTGGCCGCCAGTTCTTTGTGGTGGCATGGCGGCAGCTGAAGCACCGCTCGGCCAATATGGACACGCTGGTGGCGCTCTCGACCGGCATTGCCTTCCTTTTCAGCGTCTACCTCACCATCGCTGGAGCCGAACACACTTGGTTCGACTCGGCTACGATGATTACCAGTTTTGTACTCACCGGACGTCTGCTTGAGGAGCGTGCCAAGAACAGCACCGCCTCGTCCATTCGCGCTCTGATGGGGTTGCAACCCAAAACCGCCCATCTGGTCGACGTGGCGGAAGACACTGTCAGCGATGTGCCCATCGCCACCCTGCAGCCGCGCGACATGCTGGAAGTGCGCATGGGCGAGGCCGTCCCTGTCGACGGTTTGGTGCGCAGTGGCGACGCTGCGGTGGATGAGAGCATGATAAGCGGCGAGCCCGTTCCTGTGCCCAAACACAAGGGCGACCGTCTGCTGGCCGGAACCCTCGTCCGTCAAGGCTCTGTGCGCATGCGTGCCGAACAGGTGGGCAGCGACACGGTACTGGCGGGCATCATCCGCATGGTGCAGCAGGCCCAAGGCAGCAAGGCCCCCGTGCAACGCATCGTCGACAAGGTGGCGCTGGTCTTCGTACCCGCCGTGCTGACCATCGCATTGGTCACCTTCGCCGTGTGGATGCTTGTGGACGGCGACCTGCAGCATGCCCTTATCACGTCGGTCTCGGTGCTGGTCATCGCCTGTCCCTGCGCCATGGGGCTGGCCACGCCTACGGCGCTGATGGTGGGAATAGGGCGTGCCGCCGGACACGGCATTCTGGTCAAAGACGCCACCGCACTCGAACTGATGCATCGCGTGTCGGCGCTGGTGACCGACAAGACCGGCACGCTCACCATTCCCAACACCGATATTACGGCCACCGACACCCTGGCCCCCGACGAACGCGAACGCCTGAAACCCCATGCCGACGAGGCCGTGCGGCAGTTGCAGCAGATGGGAATCACGGTATGGATGACGAGTGGCGACCGCGACGATGCCGCCGCCTACTGGGCGCGGAAAGCCGGCATTGGCCACTACCGCAGCCGCGTGCTGCCACAGGACAAGGAAGAGCTGGTGCGGCAGTTGCAGAGGGAAGGGCACGTGGTGGCGATGATAGGCGACGGCGTCAACGACTCGCAGGCGTTGGCTGTGGCCGACGTGAGCGTCGCCATAGGTCGCGGCACCGACGTGGCCATGGAGGTGGCGCAAGTCACCCTGATGAGCGACGACCTGCGGACACTGCCCGATGCCATCCGCCTGTCGCGACACACGGTGCGCACCGTTCGGGAAAACCTCTTCTGGGCATTCGTCTACAACGCCGTCTGCATTCCGTTGGCGGCCGGCCTGGTTCCCGCCGTGCACATCACCCCCATGTGGGCCTCGGCCCTGATGGCCTTCAGCAGCGTCAGCGTGGTGCTGAACAGCTTGCGGCTACGAGTGAAGAAAATCAACTAGGGTGGTGCCTTCCACCCACAGAGAAGCCCCACACACATCCAAGGGATGCATGCGTCGACGCTTCCGCCCTTGCGAGCGGCTATTTCACTATGGCTAATTCACTCGTGTACGGAAGGCCGATTGCGGCTATTTCACTTTTGTCCAGTAGACCGATTCGCTGATGCCCATCAGCGACCCTTTCAGTTTGAGTCGGCCGTCGGCGACGAATTCGACCGTCAGGTTGGCGCGGATGCCCCGTTGGGGGTCGTAGATTTTGGTGTCGTCCCAGCGATGCTTCTTGGCGTTGTAGCGCAGACCGCTGAAGAGCACGATGCGGTCGCAGGGGGTGGAGCGGAGTTTCTTGTCGGGGTTCTTGCTGTCCAGCAGTTTGTTGCCCTTGCTGTCGCGGTCGTGTTCCACCCAGGTGATTTGGGCCTGGTAGGTGCCGTTTTTGAGGCGGGTGATTTTGGCACGGAAGTTGTCGCTGCCCTGTTTGCCGCTATAGGTGCCCACAATGGCGTCGGCGTTGTTGTTGAGAGTGTTTTGTGCTTCGGCGCCAGCGACGAGGCCCAGAAGCAAGGCGATGAGTAGAAAAGCTTTTTTCATGGATTGCATCAGTTGTTTGCAGTTTTAATGGCGGGCCGGTTGCCCGTTTGTTGAGTCCCCTTGGCTGGCGGGAGTGCCGTTGTCGTCGCGGAATCGGATCATCAGGTCGCTTTCGGGCTTGGAGTCCTCTTTGGGGACGGCCGGGCGGCGGCGGACGGTGTCTAAAACTTTGACGCTTCCCCCTTCGCCGCGGATGGTGCTTTGTAGCTGTTCCTGGCTTTTGTAGGAGTCGACTTGAGGCTTCGGGGATTCGTTCGGTTGCAGTATCTGAACAGGCGCCATACCTTCGATCATGGGTATGCGGTACTTGGATATGTCGAAGTAAATGGGCAGCAAAACCGATTCGCTGACCGGCAAGCCGTTGTCGAGCGCCGGCACCCATCGGGGCATGCTGTTCACCAGCCGAAGCGCCTCGAGGCCGCAGCCGCCACCGATGTCTTTGATGACCTCGGGTCGGACGATGGCGCCGTTGGTGTCGACGGTGAATTGGACGAACACCGTTCCGCCGATGTCCGTTTCGGCGGCCGTCTGGGGATAGCGCAGATTGTCGTGCAGGAAGCGTTGCAGCGCCTCGGGTCCCCCGGGAAACGTCGGCTCGGTGTGGGCGTTGTAGGTGACTTTGCCGACTATGATGTCCGAGTAATCCGGCGCGTCGATGCGGGTGACGGTGCTGTCCGGAATGCCGTTGGGGTTAGGGTTCTGGGCTTGGACGTTGCACGTCGCCGCCAGCCCCAGCGCGATGCCCGCCACGGTGGCCACCTTGCCCAATTGCAGCCGTTCGGTGAGGGCCTGCTCCAGGTAGCGCAGCTCGGCTTCGCAGCGCGGACAGGTGCCGCTGCAGACGCCCTGGTAGCTGCACTCCTCAGTCTTGAACGGTATGCCGTTTTCGTTGGCGATGTTTTTGCGTAACGATTTCAGTTCGTTGCAGATATATTTCCCGGAATTCATATTTGGAAGACTTTTGTTTTTTGCAAAAGTACACTTTTTTTTCAAACAGGCGGGAACAGCCGCCCGAGTTGTGGATAAAATGTCGGAAAAATTATTTGGCAGAGTGGTCGAAAAGTCGTACTTTTGCAATTTGATATGACCCATAAACTCACCACACAGGAAATGAACCGGCTGTCGGTCGAAGCCTTCCGTGCCAGTGCGAAACTGCCCCTCACGGTGGTGCTCGACAACGTCCGTTCGCAGAACAATATCGGCTCGGTGTTCCGCACCGCCGACGCCTTCCGCGTGGAGCACATAGCCCTTTGCGGCATCTGTTCCACGCCCCCCCACCGCGAGATACACAAGACCGCCCTCGGCGCCGAGGAGAGCGTGGCGTGGAGCTACCACGAGGACACGCTCGAATGTGTGCGTTCGCTCAAGGAACGCGGCTACCGCATCTATGCCGTCGAGATAGCCCACGACAGCCTGAAACTGGGCACCGACCGCGTGGACGGCGAAGGTCCGCTGGCCATCGTCTTCGGCAACGAGATAGAAGGCGTACAGGAGTCGGTCATCGAACTGTGCGACGGCGCACTCGAAATACCCCAAGAGGGCACCAAGCACAGCCTGAACGTCAGCTGCGCCGCCGCCATCGTGATGTGGGAGCTGTTCAAGGTGATGAAGCGCGGATGACGCCGCCCCAAGGGCCGAAGAAAATTTGATTGCATTATATTTTTGACACATAAGATTCCAACTAACGTTATGGAAAAAGATGAAAGAAGCGAAAAAGCCCGTGCGCTGCACAAGCAAGGCTGCAACTGCTGCCAGTCGGTGGTGATGGCCTACGCCGACCGGCTGCCCATCGACGAGCAGCAAGCCATGGATGTGGCCGCCCCCTTCGGTCGCGGCATCAGCGGCTGCCGCGAGGTGTGCGGCTGCGTCAGCGGCATGGCCATGGTTTGCGGCCTCACCGGCCACACCGCCGATGTGCGACCCCTGATTGAGAAATTCCGTGCCGAAGAAGGTGACATCGTCTGCGGACGCCTCCTGCAGATGGGCAAGAAACCTTGTCCCGAAATGGTGGCCGACGCCGCCGGCATGCTGGCAGAAATCCTGTAGACAGAAGACGACTATGAGTGACCCGACCAGGAGAATGACCTACCTGAGCGCCGACGAAGCCGTGATGCTTGTCCGCCCTGGCGACCACCTGCATTGGCCATGCGTCAGCGGGGCGCCCGAACACCTGATAGAGGCCCTGGTGCGCCGCGCCGACCGAGAGATGGAAGGCGGCTGCGCCGACGGCAACCGGTTGCATGACGTGGTGATAAGCCATTTCTACACCGAAGGTTATGCCGACTATGTGCTGCCGAAGTATGGCGGCATTTTCCGGCTCGATTCGTTTTTCGTGGGCGGCAATGTGCGCGAAGCCACCCAGAGCGGACGCGCCGACTACATCCCATGCTCGCTCAGCGAGACCCCCCGCATGATTGCCCACGGGGCGGTGGGGTGCGACGTGGTCTTTCTGATGGTCAGCGAGCCCGACAGCGAGGGCTACGTCTCGCTGGGCACCTCGGTCGACTACATGCCCGAGGCCATCGACAAGGCCCGTGTGGTGATAGCGCAAGTGAACCGCCATGTGCCGTTCACCTACGGCGACGCCCGCATCCACAGTTCCCGAATCGACTGCTTCGTCCGTCACGACGCCCCCTTGAAGCCCGCCGACCCCTCGCCGCTGAGCGAGACCGACCGCGCCATCGGCCGCCATTGTGCGGCACTCATCCCCGACGGCGCCACGCTGCAAATCGGCATCGGCAACATCCCCACGGCCGTGCTTTCACAACTGGGAGACCACAAAGACCTGGGCGTCCATTCCGAGATGTTCAGCGACAGCGTCATCCCGCTGGTGGAGAAAGGCGTGATCAACGGCAGCCGCAAGCGCACCGACCCCGGCAAACTCACCGCCATGTTCCTCAAAGGGTCGCAGCGGCTCTACGATTTCGTCGACCGCAACTCCGCGGTGCTGATGAAGGATGTGGGCTATACCAACAACCCCGCCGTCATCGCCTCGAACCCGAAGGTGGTGGCCCTCAATTCGGCCATCCAAATCGACCTCAGCGGACAGGTCTGTTCCGATTCGATAGGATCCAAGATATTCAGCGGCAGCGGAGGACAGCTCGATTTCATTTTGGGCGCCACCTACAGCGACGGCGGCCTGCCCATCATCGCCATGCCCTCCATCACCTCGAAAGGAGTCAGCAAAATCGTCCCCACCCTCACCGCGGGAGCTGGCGTGGTGACCCCGCGGACCCTCACCCAATGGGTGGTCACCGAACAGGGCGCCGTCAACCTCTACGGACTCAGCCTGCGCCAGCGCGCCGAAGCCCTGATCAGCATCGCCCATCCCAGCGTAAGAGAAGAACTGTTGAAAACGCTTACATCCCCCAACTTCAAATGACCAACAAACGCAAAATCATCAACGACCCCGTCTACGGGTTCCTCACCATCGACGACGACCTCATCTTCGATGTCATCTCGCATCCCTTTTTCCAACGCCAGCGACATATCAAGCAGCTGGGATTCACCTATTTGGTCTATCCCGGCGCCGTGCATTCGCGCTTTTCCCACATGCTGGGGGCATTGAACCTGATGAAGCGCGCCATCGACGTGCTCCGCAACAAGGGGGTGGACATCAGCCACGACGAGGCCCTGGGCGTGCAACTCGCCATCCTGCTGCACGACGTCGGTCACGGACCCTTCTCGCACACCTCGGAACGGGCGCTGTGCAATGTGCACCACGAGATGCTGACCCAGCGCTTCATGGAGCGCATCAACGCCGAAATGGACGGCGCGCTCGATGTGGCAATTGCCATCTTCAACGACAGCTATCCGCGCCACTTCCTGCACCAGCTCGTCTCGTCGCAGCTGGATATGGACCGGCTCGACTACCTGGGGCGCGACTCCTTCTTCACCGGCGTCAGCGAGGGCATTGTGGGCACCGAACGCATCATCAACATGCTCAACGTGAAGGACGACACGCTCGTGGTCGACGAGAAAGGCGTCTATTCGATAGAGAAATTCATCATCTCGCGCCGACTGATGTACTGGCAGGTCTATCTGCACAAGACGGTCATCGCGGCCGATAATCTCTTCTATAGCATACTGAACCGCGCGCGCAAACTGCTGACCGAAGGCAAGTCGCTGTCGGGCTACGAGCCGCTGCTCTTCTTCCTGCGCAACAGGGTGGGGGAGGCCGAGTTTGCTGCCGACCCGACGATGCTGGACCGCTTCGCCTCGATAGACGACGGCGACATCATGTCGACGGTCAAGGTGTGGAGCGCGTCGGACGACAAGGTGCTGTCCACCCTCTGCCGCCAGCTGCTGTGGCGCCAGCTGCCACGCGTGGTGGTGTCGTCGCAGCCCTTCGACGAGGCGACGGTAGGCGAGCACACCCTGCAGGTGGCACAACACTACGGCATCGACCGCGAACTGGCCGCCAGCTTCGTCGGCTCCGGACGCCTGGTCAACCATGCCTACAATTTCGACGATACCGAGATCAAGGTGCTATTCAAAAATGGCAACTGTTTGGACATCAGCGAGGCAAGCGACCAGTTGGACCGCCATTTTCTGGAGAAGACGGTGACGAAATACTATCTCTTCTTCCCCAAGGAGAAGGCGGATGATGGAAGAGGGAAGAGGGAAGATGGCTGATGGCTGATGGCGGAAGTGTTTGATGGGGCTTTCTGCTGGCGGGAGTTTTCATCGGAGCGCCTTTCTGCGAAAAAAATGACCTCGTGTGGCAATTTTGTCGCCCTGCGAACGTTATAGTGCCGCAATCGGCCCAAGGGCTGCAATTTATCATCTAAGAAGCACAAAATTCAGATCAGTAATCATGGAAAATACACCTTTTGAAGAACAGAAACACTCTGAGCATACACAGCACAGCGACCATTCCAGCCGTTTGGAGGCCATCGACCGCGAACAGCGCCGCATGGAGGCCGCACATCAGTCGGCCGAGGCCGAAAGCGACTCGCAGGCCTTCACCAAACCGATGGTCGAAGCCCTCAACGGTCACCACACCAACGTGCAGACCCCCCTGCTGACACAGGAGGAAATCGACGACACCGAGAGCCCGCGCGTCAACTGGACGGCGGTGATATGTACCGCCATTGTGGCGGTCAGCGCTGCGGTGGTGCTCTGCGTGGCCAAACCGTGGCAAAGGGGCGACGCCGAGCAGGCGTTGGCGATGGCCGAAAGTACGGAATACCCGATGGATTCGGTGCCCTTGATAGTGGCCGACGAACAACCCGCAGCACAGCAGGAGGTGGTTCAGGAGGAAATCCACGAGGAGGCGACCGAGGTGGTCGCGGTGTCGGAAAAAAACATCGACTCCGCACAGGCGGCCCAAACTGTCAAACCCGCCGAAACGACGCTGCCGGTCGAGAAGGTCGTCACCACCGGAACCGACAACCCCTACAACTCTATCCGCCTCATCAACGCGTCGAACCGGCAGCTGACCAAGGCCGAACTGGATCAGATGAGCAAGGCCGAGCTGGCGCTGGCCCGCAACGCCATCTACGCCCGTCACGGCTACCAGTTCAACAATCCCCAGTTGCGCGAGTTCTTCGCCCGTCAGCGTTGGTTCAAGCCCAGCGATGTCAAACAGGATGAGATTCCGTTCACCAAGATCGAACTGGACAATATCCGTCTCATCAAGGCGCAGGAGCAGAAGTGATGGCCCGACTGATACTGTTTCCCGTCCCCATCGGCGCCGACGACATCGGGGTGTCGCTGCCGCCGCACAATCTGTCGCTGCTCAACGGCTGCCACACCTTCATCGTCGAAGAGCTGCGCTCGGCGCGCCGTTTTCTGAAGCATGCCGGCTATGAGCACGCCATCGACGACACCACGTTCCACCTGCTCAACGAACACACCTCGCCCGAAGAGATTACCCACTATCTGGATGCCATCGACCGCGGCGAGGACGTAGGACTGCTGAGCGAAGCCGGACTGCCCTGTGTCGCGGACCCCGGTGCCCTGGTGACCCGCATGGCGCAACGCAAAGGCATCGAGGTGGTGCCGCTGGTCGGACCCTCGTCGCTGATGCTGGCATTGATGGCGTCGGGCCTCAACGGCCAGTCGTTCGCCTTCAACGGCTACTTGCCTGTCGACAAGCATCAGCGGACTTCGGCCATACGTGCACTCGAGCAAACGGCGCTGCGAACGGGCCAGACACAGCTCTTCATCGAGGCTCCCTACCGCAACAACCAGATGCTGCAAAGTCTTGTCGAGACTTGTCGCCCCGAGACGCTTGTCGGCGTGGCATGCGACCTGACCCTCGAATCGCAGACCATACGCACCCTCACGGCGGCCCGCTGGCGTAAGGAACGCGAGAAGCTGGACCTCCACAAGCGCAACACGGTGTTCCTGATCGGATGCTGACGGCAGATTGCCGTTTTATGTTGTTGAATGATGGATATCGCCAGAATGCAAAAATTTATTTAAATGATTCAATTTTTTTCTTATTTTTGCAGTCTGTTTGAATACAGGAACAATTCTAATTTTTTTGAAATATTTTAATGTAAAATAATCAATTATGCAAAAATTTGATCCCGCAACAGCCATTCAGCGTCTTGACGGACGCGATGCCAACCGTGGTGTGAACCCCGCAATCAGCGACAGCGCCACATTCACCTTCCCCGAAGCACATCTGATGACCGAGACTTTCCATGGCGAAACCGAGGGCTACTTCCTCTACAGCCGTCATTGGAACCCCTCCAACCTCTCTCTCTGCCAGGCCCTGGCAGCCATGGAAGGTACCGAAGCTGCCTGGTGCACCGGTTCCGGTCTGGCAGCCATCACCTGCGCCCTGCTCCATGAGGTGAAGAGCGGCGACCACATCGTCAGCTCCATGACCACTTACGGCGGCACCTTCGCTTTCATGGCCAACTACTTGAAGAAATTCAACGTTGAGACCACCTTCGTTAACTTCCAGGACCTCGAGGCCGTCAAGAAAGCCATCCGTCCCAACACCAAGGTGCTCTACACCGAGACCATGAACAACCCCCTGCTGCGCATCGCCAACATTCCCGAGCTCAGCAAGATAGCTCATGCCCACAACGCCAAGCTGATTGTCGACAACACCTTCACCCCGATGATTTTCAGCCCCTACCGCTTGGGCGCCGACGTCGTGGTGTACTCCATGACCAAATTCGTCAACGGTAAGAACGACTGCGTGGCTGGTGCCATCTGCGGCAGCGCCGAATATATCGGCAGCCTCATCGATGTCAACAACGGTACCTGCATGCTGCTCGGCCCGGTACTCGACCCCATGCGCAGCTCCAGCATCCTCAAGAACCTCCACACCCTCCACATCCGTATGCAGAAACACGGCGAAAACGCCATGTACCTGGCCAAACGTTTCAAAGAGGTGGGATTCAAATACAACTACCCCGGTTTGCCCGAACATCCTGACTACGAACTCTTCAACAGCATGATGAACCAGGGCTACGGCTACGGTGGTATGATCAGTATCGACATGGGCACGGCCGACGCCGCCAGCCGCATCATGGAGATCATGCAGCAGAAACAGGTCGGTTACCTCGCCGTTTCGCTGGGTTACTTCAAGACCCTCTTCTCCAACTCCGGCAAGTCCACTTCGAGCGAAGTCCCCGAAGACATCCAGAAAGAGATGGGTATGAGCGAAGGCCTCATCCGTTTCAGCATGGGTCTCGACAACGACATCGAAGCCACCTTCCAGCTGATCAAGGAATCTGTCGACGAATACAAAGCCGGCAAATAAAACCCTATACCCCAAAGCAGTGGCGCCCCCAGCGCCACTGCTTTCTTTTTTTTTCAAAGCCCCCAAAGCCTTAAGAACCTTAAAGACCCTAAGGACCTTAAAGACCCTAAGGACCTTAAGGACCTTAAAGCCTTTCATAAGGCTGGAAAGACCAAAAATAAAAATCATCCCATCATGAAAACCATAGCAGTCATCCTTTCCGGTTGTGGCAACCGCGACGGCAGCGAACTGCAGGAAACCCTTAGCCTGCTGCTGGCCATCGACCGCCACAATTTAAAATACCAGTGTTTCGCCCCCCAAGGCCAGTTGGCGGTGGTCTCGTATACCGACAACGACGGCGAGACGGGCGAACAGCGCGACATCTTTGCCGAAGCCGCCCGCATTGCCCGAGGCGACATCCGTCCCTTGGACCAATATCGGGCATCCGACTACGACGCGCTGGCCCTGCCGGGTGGTATGGGTGCTGCCCGCAACCTTTCGACCTACGCCTTCGATGGGCCCGATATGACGGTGCTGCCCGAAGTGGAACGCGCCATCCTCGACACCCACACTGCCGGCAAACCGGTGATGGCCATGTGCATAGCACCGATGGTGCTGGCCAAGGTGCTGGGACCTGTGGGCGTCAAACTGACCTTGGGCGGCAGCTGCGCGGCCTCTAATGTGGCGGTGCGCCTGGGCGCCAACCACGAGGAGTGCGGCCCCACCGACGTCTGTGTCGACTCGCGCAACAAGGTGCTGACCACCCCTGCCTATATGGTCGGTACCCACATCAGTCAGATTTTCGACGGCGCGGCCAATATGGTCGACCGCCTGGTGGAATGGTTATAAATCAATCAAGTATTATGGGACTCTTAGATAAATTACTCAACAACGACAGCGTCAAGAAGACGGTCGAATCGCTCACGGGTGGCAAAGATTTGGGTTCGGTGGTGAACTCGCTGAAGGATAACAAGGAGCTGATGTCCAAACTGTCGTCGGTCAAGGACGACAAGGAGATGCAGAACCTTATCTCGTCGGCCACCGATGCGTTGAAAGACCGCAAACTCTCCGACCAGGAGAAGAAGGAACTCGGCGACCAGCTGAAGAACCTGGCGTCCGGTTTCATGAGCAAGAAGTAAGATTCTATGCTGTCAGCAGGACAACGTGCTGACAATGTTACGATAACCTATCGCTTTCAGGAATTCGAAAGCCCCTTCGAAACGGTCCAGGTTGGCGGGTTCGTGGGCGTCGGTCCCTACAATGACCGGAATGCCCAATGTGTTCATGTGCCGCAGGGTCTCCTTGGCGGGGTAGAAATCGTCGTGGCGGCACTTGTAGAGTCCGCGGGTGTTGATTTCGGCCATGCAGCCCGTCTCGCGAATCAGTTGCACCGTTTCGTAGAGCAAATCGCGAAACCAATGTTCCTCGTATTGGAAGTAGCGTCCCTTGTTGTGCATCACTATCTTGTCGAAGTGCCCCACGATGGTGGGCCGGTTGCGTTCTATCATGGCGTTGTTCTGGTAGAAGAACGCCTTCACGCCGGCCCGAATGTCGCCGTGGAAGATGCGTTGCAGCCCTTCGTCGTAGGTCTCCTGTCGGGGACCGTCGATGAACCACAGTTCGTTGGCGATGTCCATTCCCCGCCGGTCGTCGGCTTGGGGACGCGCCACGCCGCGCTCCATGTGGCGTAGGGCCTCGGTGCGGTCGGGGTGGGGGATGAGGTGTACGCTGCCGATGGTGTATTGCAAACCGCCGCTGGCGATGAGGTCGCCGAAGTCCTCCAGCACCCCGGGGATGTAGTCAATCTCCAATCCCAGCTTGATGTCGATGCGTCCGGCGTATTCCTGTTGCAGGCTGCGCACCTCGTTGCAGTAGTCCTGGTAATGGGCCTGGTCGATGGAGAACTTGTTGGGGAACGGCACGGGGGCATGACCCGAAAAACCTAGCGCTTTGAAGTCGTGCGCCAGGGCGTATTCCACATATTCGCGCAGGGCGCCTTTGCCGTCGCAGTAGTGCGAGTGGGTGTGATAGTTAGAAAGCATAGACCATACTGAGAGATAGGCGCAGGTTGGCGACGGGCTCGTCGTAGCCGGCGCAGGTGTATTCCGCTTCGGCGGTGAAGTCCAACCCCTTGAGTGTCTTGTAGGTGAGACGTGGCTGGATGCGCCACAGGTATTCCAAGTCGTGTCCGCGACCGAAGCATTGCTGGAAGTCGGTGTTGCCGTAGTCGAGGTTGCGGGCGTAGCCCATAAAGAGGCCCGGACGCCAATGGCCTGATGCACGTTCGATGTCGAGCCATGCGGTGTTGAAATGCCAGTCCTCGAAGCTGCCGTCGTTCAGCATCAGGTAACCGCCCAGCGAGCAGCCTTCGTAGAGGCTGTTGTTCAGCAGGGTCTGCGCCTTGACGGTGACGGCATCGCTGATGTATTTGCCGAAGAGTGACCAGGAGAACGACGAATGGCGTTCACGCTGTTGCGCTACGGTCGGCACGGTCGACACCTGCGGCTGGATGGTCTTCAGGTTGGCGGCGGCACCGAAGAAGAAGTGGCTGCCCCACCAGCGCAGCTGCAGGTTGAGTTCGGGAATCATGCTGTGGCGGGCGAAGAGGGTGCTGCTGGTGGGTGCACCGTTGAGGAAGCCCTGGCTCATATTGTCGAGCTGCCACGATGCTGTGGCAACGGCTTCTAATCCAAGCAGGTAGTACTCGTAGCGCACCTGCGGCTGACGGGCATAGCAATGGAAGGGCGAGCCCATGTTGAGGGGGTTGGTCATGGGCATGATTTCGTGGATGACCATGGGGTACCAGTATTGGCCGGCCAGCAGTCGGTGGCGGCGGACAAGAATTCTGATTTTGGTGCCTTTGGTGACATAGCGCTCCCACGCCATGTCGATGTAGGCGTGGCGCAGGCGCAGGTCGTTGATGGTGGCGTTGGTGCTGCCGGTGAAGTCGCCCTCGATGTATGCGCTGGTCTTGGCGCCCAGCATTTCGGGGCCGTTGATGCGGAGCCCCAGGCGGGCGGTGATGGCCAGCATGTCGGCCTTCCAGCCGTCGTTGATGTCGTTGCCCAAGCTGTCGCGCTGGATGGGCTTGGGGTAGAAGAGCATCATGTCTTCGCGGCCGCCCACCACGCTACGGCTGTCGGCATAGTAGTGCGGATTGACGAAACCGTGCCAGTCGAGCGTGAATGGCGATTGGGCAAAGGCGTTGCCCGTCAGGCACAGCAGACCTGACAGAATGATCAGCAGACGTTTCATTTCTTGATGGCGAGGATAAGTCCGAGGGCCACACCCAGCAGGGCGGCGAAGAGGACCTGGAAGGTGGGCGGCAGGATGAAGGTGATGGTGTGTGCCGGGAACCAGAAGAGCGGGATGGTTTTTTTGATGACGAAGTTCCATTGCATGTCCCAGTTCACCTTGTTGGCGAAGATGTCGCGCATCTTCATGGGACGCAGCAGCCCGCGGACGGTGCCGCCGTTGTCGGTGATGTGGATGTCGGTGCACTTGTGGAAGGTCATCATCACCGGGGCGAAGATGCTGTTCATGAGCACGCTGACGGCAAAGGCGATTCCCAGCTTACCCCACGTGAACGTCGGGGCGCTGAACACGGCGGCGAGGCTCCCCTTGTCGCATCCGCCGACGCTCTCGAGGAAGGTGGGCACACCGGTCTTGAAGATGACCATGGCCATGGCGATGCACATGCCCAGAAAGCCCCAAACCATCATGCGCGGAAGGACGCCGAAGCCCTTCTTGGTGTAAACCCCTTCGCGGATGCGAAGCGCCAGACATTCGCCCAGAGTGGCAAGGATGGCGAACTTGAAGAACGCCATGATGTAGGGATGGTTGGTGGTGGCGGTGTTGAACCAGTCGAAGAATCCCGTGGCAGGGATGAAGAATGGTGTCAGAATGACGATAACACACAAAATGAGAATCCAGTCCTGTTTTTTCATCTTTTTGAACGTTGATGTATGGAATTGTTGATTGATTGATTCGTGTATTTGAGACAGTTGCGGGAATAGGGCCCGCTTCCGTCCGTTTGCAAAATTAGTAAAAATATGTATTCAATATTAAAATTTCATAAAAAGTTCGTAATTTTGCAAACCGACATCGCAGCAGTTCCAGGTTGTAGTGTTTTCATAATGAAATGTTTTCGTCGGTCCGCAGGTAGGCGAACTTGCTTCAAGTCGGCGGCCAGAAAACGGAGCCCCCGAAAGGGAACTGAGGCGACTGTACGAAGTGAATTATCTGATGTGCTAATTTTTAACTAATAATTTTCGAATGTCCTCATTGCCTCCACTTTTCCTCGACTTGGCCATCATCCTGGTAACCGCCGGCGTCATCACCGTGGTTTTCAAGTGGCTGAAACAACCGCTTGTGCTGGGCTACATTGTGGCCGGTTTTTTCATCGGACCCTACTTCCCCTGGTTTCCGGCCGTCAAAGACGCCACCGACGTCCATGTGTGGAGCGATATCGGTATTGTCTTCCTGATGTTCGCTTTGGGCTTGGAATTCAGTATCAAAAAGTTGAAGAAAGTGGGCGCGACAGGTGCCATCACAGCGCTGACCGAGCTGGCCATCATGTTCCTTATCGGCTCGAGCGTGGGACGCCTGCTGGGATGGGAGTCGATGGAGTGCATCTTCTTGGGCTGCATGCTTTCCATCTCGTCGACATCCATCATCATCAAATCCTTTGAAGACCTGAAACTCAAGCAACAGAAGTTCACCTCGTCGGTCACCGCCGTGCTGGTGGTAGAGGACCTCATCGCCGTGTTGCTCCTGGTGCTGCTCTCTACCGTGTCGGTCAGCCGCAGCTTCGACGGAGGCGAGCTGGTCATGAGCCTGGTGAAACTGGTCTTCTTCCTGATTATCTGGTTCACCTTCGGCATCTTCCTGATTCCGACCTTCCTGCGTTGGATGCGCCGATACATGACCGAGGAGACCCTCTGCATTGTGGCCGTCGGACTCTGCTTCGGCATGGTGGTGCTGGCCTCCTACGCCGGTTTCTCGACCGCTCTGGGCGCCTTCGTGATGGGCGCCATCCTCTCCGAAACCATCGAGGCCGACGTCATCCACCGCATCATCACCCCTATCAAAAATCTTTTCTGTGCCGTCTTCTTCGTCTCGGTGGGTATGCTGGTCGACCCGCAGATCCTGGTCAAGTACATCGGCCCCATTCTGATCATCGCTGGCACAGTCATCGTCTTCAAATCCAGCGCCGCCACCATGGGCTTCATCCTCTCCGGCAAGAACATGAAGACCTCCATCCAGTCGGGCTTCTGCTTCTGCCAGATCGGCGAGTTCTCGTTCATCATTGCCAGCCTGGGTCTTTCGTTCGGCGTCATCAACCCCGACATCTATCCCATCATCGTCTCGGTCTCCATCATCACCACCTTCGTGACCCCCTACATGATCAAGGCCGCCAACCCCTTCTACGAGAAGGTGGAACCCCGGCTGCCGCAACGCGTCAAGGAGGCGCTGGAACGCTACAGCAATTCTGCCAAACAGACCAACCAGACCAGCTCGGTGCGCCAGTTCCTCAAGAAGCAGTTCAGCTCCATCCTGCTCTACGGTGCCATCAATACCGCCATCTGGCTTCTTTCCATATCGTTGCTGAAACCGTTCCTGAACTCGATGCTGGTCAACGCCGACGGCGAACCCTCGTTCTGGGGCAACATGATCGGCATGATGGCGACATTGATCATCATGATTCCCTTCGTGTGGGCCATCGCTGTGCGCAATGTCAACCGCGAGCGGGTCAAGCAGATGCTCGATTCGCGCGACTACAGCCAGGCGGTGGTCATCCCGGTGCTGCTGTTGCGCTATTTCCTGGCGCTCTTCTTCATCGGTGTGGTCATCGGTTCCTACATCCATCTGGCTGTCGGCTTCCTGGTCATCCTGGCCATCTTCATCGTGCTGGTGGTGCTGCTCTCCAAACGCACCATATCGTTCTATCAGCGCATTGAAAACCAGTTCATCTCCAACTTCAACTCGCGTCAGGCGCAGCAGTCATTCAAGATTCCCACGTTGCTCGAAAACAACTTCTACTTGGAACGTGTGTCGGTGACCAACTACTCCCGCTATTCGGGTGTGCCGCTGAAAGACACCAATTTCCGTGAGGACTATGGCATCAACGTGGTCTCTATCGAACGCGCTGGCAAGGTCTACGACCTTCCGCCCAAGGAGATGGTCATCCTGCCGGGCGACCGCCTGTCAGTGATGGGCAGCGAGGATCAGATAGCCCACCTGCGCGCCGCGCTCGAGGTGGAACCCGACATGCTGATCCACGACCACAGCGACAACGAGCTGAATATCTACCGCTTGACGGTCAACCAGCACAATCCCTTCATCGGTCAGACCATCGCCGAATCGCGTTTCAACCAGCACTATCATTCCATGATTATCGCCATTGAACGCGACAACCGGCAAATCCTCAACCCGCGGTCGGTGACGGTCTTCTGCGAAGGCGACGTGGTGTGGTTTGTCTCGCCCGAGGATCTCGACATTCACCGGTTCACACGCGACTAGGAATGAGCCACTTTCGCGCGGTGAAAAGATTCCCGAACCCTCGTGTGCAATAAAACGCCGTCTGTGTCGTTTCTATAGCAAATTTTTTATCGTATGCTCAGAAAAACAACTGTTTTGATGGGGCTGCTGTTGGTCGCCACCTGCTTCCGGCTCGAAGCGCAGACCACCCAGCCCACCGACCGATCCTTTGAACTGGCCAAGAACCTCGAGATTTTCAGCCGTCTGTATCAGACGCTCTACTATAATTATGTCGACGATGTGGACCCCGGCGCCACCATGAAGAAAGCCATCGACGCCATGCTTTCGTCGCTGGACCCCTATACGGTCTACTATCCCGAATCGGACATGGAGGACGTGCGGCTGCAGCTGCTGGGACAGTATGGCGGCATCGGCTCGCTCATCCACCAGCAGGGCGATAAAATCTACATCTCCGAGCCCTACAAAGACCTGCCGGCCGACAAGGCGGGTCTGCGCGCCGGCGACCGCATCCTGGCAGTCAACGGCGAAAGCACCGAGGGCAAGAACAACGCCGACGTGAGCAGCGCCATGCGCGGACAGGCAGGCACCACGGTGACCCTGAAACTGGAACGCGACGGCAAGGTCTTCGAACGCACCATCACCCGCGCCGAAATCAAGCTGCCCAATGTGCCCTACAGCGGCATGCTGCCGGGCAATATCGGCTATGTCAAACTCGACGAGTTCACCCAGGATGCCGCCAAGAATGTGCGCGAAGCATTCGTCCGCCTGAAACGCGAGCATCCCAACATGGAAGGTTTCATCCTGGATTTGCGCAACAATGGCGGCGGACTCATGAATGAGGCGGTCGACTTGGTGAATATCTTCCTACGCAAGGGCCAGCTGATTGTCGAGACCAAGGGCAAGGTGGCCGCCAAAAACACCAAGAGCTACACCCGTCTGGCACCCGAAGATACCGATATCCCCGTGGCAGTGCTCATCAACGCCTACAGCGCCTCGGCGTCCGAAATCACCGCCGGCAGCCTTCAGGACCTCGACCGCGCCGTGATTGTGGGTTCGCGCTCCTATGGCAAAGGACTGGTGCAGAATGTGCTGCCGCTCATCTACAATTCCCAGATGAAAATCACGGTGTCCAAATACTACATCCCCAGCGGACGCTGCATCCAGGCCATCGACTATAGCCACCGCGACGAGAACGGCCGCGCCGTCAAGGTGCCCGATTCGCTCAAGACCGCTTTCACCACCGCCAACGGCCGCACCGTCTACGACGGCTTCGGCATCGAACCCGATGTCGAGGTCGAACCCCAGTACATGTCGGCGCTGGCGACAACGCTGGTGGCCAAATTCCACATCTTCAACTACGTGAACGAATTCGTCAAGAGCCATCCCACCATCGATGCCCCCGACAAGTTCACCATCACCGATGCCATTTACGATGATTTCGTGAAGTACCTCTCCGACAAGGATTTCAGCTATTCCACCGAAACCGAGGAACTGCTCAAGGCCCTGCGCGATGCCGCCAAGGAGGAGAACTACATCGAGGCGCTGGGTCCGCAGATCGACGCCCTCGAAAGCCAGCTGAAGAAGGACAAGTCGGACGACCTCCACAAGTTCCGCTCCGAAATCAGCGAGCTCCTCAAGGCCGAAATCCTGGTCCGCTACTATTATGCCCCGGGACGCTTGCAAGGCTCCCTCGCCACCGACCCCGAGGTGCTCAAAGCCGTCGAAGTGCTTAAAGACAAGGCGCGTTATCAGAAACTGTTGAAGAAGTGACCACCGACTGGCTGATACGTTTCTTTCCCACTGTGTCCGATGCGTCGGGTCGCTTCTCGATGCGTCTGTCGCTCCACCATGCGCTCTATTTCATGCTGCTGGTGCTCCTCGTCTGTGCCCAGTCGGTGAGCAACTACATGATGAGCGCATTGGAAATCCTGCTGGCCGTCAACTGGGCGCTCGAGTGGGACATGCGTCGCAAGTTCGCACGCGGCAACTGGCATCCGCTGCTCGTCGCCTTTCTGGTGCTGGCGCTGGTCCATCTGGTGTGGCTTATCCCCTCCGATAACATGGCGTACGGGCTCCATGACCTCTTCGGCAAGCTGCCCCTGCTGGCCATCCCGCTCATCGTGCTCACCTCGCGACCCCTCACGCGGCCGCAGTTGTCGCTCGCGATGGCATGTTTTGTCTTCACGGTCTTCGTGGCCACCCTTATCGGCCATGTGCGCTACGCCACCATGCCGCAGCTCGCCTACCGCGACATCATCCCCTTCATCTCGCATATCCGCTTTGCGCTTAATGTCTGTCTGGCCATGATTTTTCTGGCCGCCTTCCTTTTGGTCTATGCCCGTCGCCATGGGCGACTTCGGGCCACGGTGGCTGTGCCGGTGGGGCTTCTGATGGTCTATTTCGTCCATTTCCTGTTGCTTATCCATTCCTACACCGCGATCATCATCCTTTTCGTGGTGGCGCTGGTGATGCTGCTTGCCTACGGCAGGCATATCGAAAACCGACGCTTGCACCACCTGCTGGTGACGCTGTTTTTGACGGCGATGGTGGCGGCGGTAATAGTCGTCGCCGTCTGTGTGCGCGACTATTACAAACTTATTCCTCTGGCCCGTCAGCCGCTGGCCACGGCCACCGTCAACGGCAACCCTTACCAGCACAAGCAGAACGGCTTTGTCGAGAACGGCAACCTGGTGGAAAACTACGTCTGCGACGTCGAGCTCGCGCGCGAGTGGGCCAAACGGAGCGAATTGCCCCTTGCGACGGTCACCTCCAACGGCTATGCCGTCTATCCCACCTTGCTGCGCTACCTCAACGCGCTGGGAACCACCAAGGACAGCGTGGGTATGCAGCTGCTTAGCGACGAGGACGTCCGTGCCATCGAACAAGGCATTGCCAACCCCGTCTACCTGCATGGCTCCAAGCTGAGGGTGATGCTCTATGTGATGCTCTACGAGTACGAAAGCTATCGCGTCTTCGGCGCCATCAAGAATTTCTCTGTCCTTCAGCGTCTCGAGTTGTGGCGCAACACCTGGCAGGTCTTCCTCCATTCACCCCTATTCGGGTGTGGCACTGGCGACATCGGCGACTGCTGCCTGTCGGAGCTGGGCAGGCGTCATTCCCCTCTGGCCGATCATCCCCGCAATCCCCACAATCAGTACCTCACCTCGTTGGCCACCTTCGGACTCGTTGGTACCGCGCTCATCGTCGCCGCTTTCGTCTGGGCGCTGCGTCGCATCCGGTGGCGCCGCCGTCCGTTGCTGGTGGCCTACCTCGTCGTGGTCCTCATCTCCTTCATCAGCGAGAACACCCTCTCCACCTTGGCCGGCTGCGTCTTCTCCACCACCTTCTTCTGCCTCCTTTCCCATCCGCCAACACCTGAGGATTCCGACGAACCAGCAGACCGGCAGACTTGATTCCGAACAACCCCGCACAAAGCAGACAACCAGTAAGAAAAACCTCAAATCACACACCACATATACCAACACCTTGTATTACTATCACACACTTTCCAACGGCATCCGCATCGTTTTCCGCCAGAACAACTCCATTGTCACCCATTCTGGAGTTTATATCAATATTGGTTCGCGCGACGAAAGCCCTTCCCAGGAGGGCATCGCCCATTTCATCGAGCATAGCGTCTTCAAGGGCACCAGCCACCGACGCTCGTACCATATCCTAAACCGTATCGATGGGGTAGGGGGCGAGCTCAACGCCTTCACCACTAAGGAGGAGACCTGCATCTACGCTTCCTCCCTGTCGGTCCATCTGGAGCGTTGTCTCGAGCTCTTCGCCGACATCATCTTCCATTCCACCTTCCCCGAACGCGAGATCGAGAAGGAGAAGGAGGTCATCCTCGAGGAGATCAATTCCTATAAGGACAGCCCAGCCGAACTCATCTACGACGACTTCGAGGAGTACATCTTCGGCACGCATCCGCTGGCGCACAATATCTTGGGAAGCAAACGGAATGTAAAGCGTTTCACCAGCGACGACCTCCGCACCTTCCTGGCCGACAATTACACTACCGACCGCATGGTCATCTCCATCGTCGGTAGCGCCGATTTCAAGAAGGTGGTGCACCTCTGCGAACGCTATTTTGGCGACTATCCCCTCAAGGCCAGCGCCGCCCAGCGCGACGGCAGCCCCGACTACAGCCAGTTCGACCTCACTGTCAACCGCCACACCCACCAGATGCATGTCATGATGGGCTGTCAGGCCCCTTCGGTGTTCGACGAACGCAAGGTCGCCTTCTCCCTGCTCAACAACATCATCGGTGGGCCCGCCATGAATTCGCGGCTCAATGTCGCCATTCGCGAAAAGTACGGTTTCTGCTACGCCATCGAATCGCAGTACACCCCATTCTCCGATGCCGGTCTTTTCTACATCTATGCCGGCATTGATGCCGATGCCCGCCAGCAGTTCGACGAATTGGTGCGACGTGAATTGCGTCAACTGGCCGACAACCAGCTGTCCACCAGCCGGCTTCATGCCGCCAAACAGCAATATGTGGGGCAGATGGCCATCAACAACGAGTTGGCCCTTAACGAGATGCAAGCCATCGGCAAAAGCTACCTCACCTTCGACCATGTCGACACCCTCGAAGAGATGCAGCGCGATATCGAATCCGTCACCGCCGCCGAAATCACCACCCTCGCCGGCGACCTCTTCAGCAACAGCCACATCAGCACCCTCTGCTACAAATAGACGAAAAGCACATCACATTCCACCAAGGAGTCGTACCCAAAAAGCGTACCTCAGAAGCGCACCCAAACAGACGCACCCCCAAAAACATACCTTAAAAGCACACCTAAAAGACTCGCCCCCAGAGTCCGTCCTCCTCATTAGTCGCAAAGGACATAGAGGTCTTCGCGGGGGTTGAGGAACAGGATGGGGATGGCGTCGCGGTTCACGATGGTGCGCTGCTCCTGGGTGCCGATGAAAAATTCCAGGCCGTCTTTTTCCTTGGTGGTGACGGCTATCAGCAGCCCGTAGCCCTGGGCGGCCGCAAAACGTAGGGCGTTGATGTCCTGGTAGGTCGACTTGGATTCGATGATGTGGGGCTGGAAGGTGATGCCCAAATCGGTGTAGAGCTTGTGCAACTGCTTCATGTTGGCGTACCATTTGTCCTTCAAAAAGGCATCCTTGTAGTCGTAGTAGAGCACATGCATATTGGCATTGCCGAACCGCGGGAAGTAGCTGGACCATATCATCTTGTCCTTGCTCTCCTTCTTGAAGTCGATGGTCATCGCCACCTCTTTCATCCGCTCGGGGTGGGTGAGGGGTTCCTGCACCACCAGAAAAGCGGTCTTGCAGTCGGCGAAATACTTCAGCAGGCTGCTGACGCTCATGGGGTTGCGCCCGTGGCATTTCCGGTCGGCTTGTGCCACCACCGCCACCGCGCCCATCAGCTGGGGCAGCGCGGCTATCAGCTGGCGGCTGTTGCCTTTCAGCGCGGCGTAGGTCACCTCCTTGTCGTCCAGCGCGGCGCCGAACCATTCGCGTTCCAACAGCGTGTTGCGCAGTTGCTTCAGCTGCGCTTCGGCGTCGTCGGGGGTGAGGGCGCTGTGCCGCGGGTCGCAGATGTGCAAGAGCACCAGTCCTTTGCGCAGCATGCGCGACAGGTGGATGGCATACGTGACAACGGCCTCCGTCCGACCGAAGTCGGCAATGTAGGCTATGATATATTGGTCTTTCTTCTCTTTCTTTTCGTTCATCGTTTTTTCCTTTCTAAGCTAGCGTATCAGCGTGATATCGCCCTTGAACTGCCCGGTCTGTCCGTCCTGGCAGGTGATGCGGCAGTGGTACACATACACGCCGGGCATGCACCAGTTGTTGCGGAAGCGTCCGTCCCAGCAGGCGTTCATGTCGTCGCTTTCGTAGACCTTCTCGCCCCAACGGGTGAAGATGGCAATGTGGAACTCCTGCACCCAGTCGCCACTGAAGCAGAGCTGGTCGTTCTTGCCGTCGTTGTTGGGCGTGAAGGCATTGGGGATGAAAATGTTGGGCTTGCCGCAAACCACATTCACGCATTTCACCACCACCGTGTCGTCCATCGTGCATCCTATCGAGTCGGTCACCGTCACGATGAACATCGTGGTGTCGTCCAGTGTGGCGGTGGGGTTGGGCGATGAGGCGTCGTCCACCTTGTCCGACGGGCTCCAGTAGTAGCTGCCGTTGGGAATGGTGGTGACATGCAGTCCGGTGGAGTGCCCGCCGAAGATGACCTCGTCGTCGGCCCATGCGTCGATGGCGTCAAACGAGTGCTGTACGTCGATGGCGATGCTGTCGCGCACCACGCATCCGTCGGCGTCGGTGGCCACAACGACGGTGGTGCCTTCACACAGCTGGTGGGCTGTGCTCTCGGTCTCGCCGTTGCTCCAGGTGTAGGTGTAGGGGGCTGTGCCTCCGCTGGCGGCGGCGGTGGCGCTGCCGCTGCACAGGTTCGGACAGCTGTTGTGGGCGTCGCTCACCGTCAGGTGCATGTTGTAGTTCTCCAGCACCTCTATGGTGTCGTAAAATTGGCAGCCGCTGCTGTCGGTCACTTCCAGAATGTAGCGTCCGGGACACAGGTCGCTGCGCGTCGCCGTGGTCGAACTGTCGTCCAGCCACAACAGGCTGTAGGTGGAGGGTCCGCTGACGTTCACCGTGATGCTGCCCGTACATGACTCCAGACAGGCGATGTGGTTCACCGTCGTGTCGATGATGGGGTAGGGCTTCTCGGCTATGGTGAAATCCAGTTCCACGTCGCAACCGTTGGCGTCGCTGATGTTGAGCCGTCCGGGTGTGCCGGCGGGGGCGGGGGTCCATCCGAAGAGCTCGCCGGGGCTGCCCATGTCGCTCCAGGGGCCGCCGTTGATGGACCACCTGTAAGGGGGCGTCCCGGCGTCGCTGAAGGTGACGTGCAGCTGTCCCCAATGGTCGTAGGGGCAGCGGGGATCGAAGATGTCGAAGGTGTCGATGATGTTGTCGAACCGTATGTGGATGCTGTCTTCCTTCACGCATCCCAGGTCGTCGACCACGCGCAGGTAAAGCCATTGTGCGCCGGTGGGCGTGAAGCTGTAGAAGGGGGTGCTCATGTCGCTGTTCAGCGTGTCGGTCATGGCGGCGTTGCTCGACCACTGGTAGCTGTTGTTCATTCCGGGGGCGTTGACGCTCAGCAGGGTGGGGCTGTCGCAGCTCACCGTGTCGCCCACAATGGTGGCGTCGGCTTCGCCAATCTTGACCACCTGCGTCAGTGTGTCGCTGCATTGCCCGTCGGTGGTGGTCACCACCAGGGTGTAGGTGCCGGTCTGCGTCACGGTGGGGTTGGCGATGGTGCTGTCGCTCACCTGGCCTCCAATCCATTGATAGGTGCAGCTTGGGGTGGGGGCGATGCCGATTTGGAGGGGGATGCCGGGACAGGTGGATAGCGTGTCGAGCGGATAGCTGCTGTTGCCCAACACCATGATGTTGCGGGTCATCGTGTCGCTGTTGCTGCAGGCGCCGGGCATGTAGGCTATCAGCGTGATTTGGTGCAGTCCGGGTGTGGTGAAGGTGTGGTTGAAGGGTAGGGTGCTGTTGGTGGGGTAGGAGGTGCCGTCGTCGAAAAGCCACAGGTAGTTGGTGCCGCGTCCGGTGTTCACCAACTCGACGTTGTTGCCCGAAAGGCATACCGTTGGGGGTATCAGAAATTCCGCCACGGGGAAGTCGCTGCTCAGGTTCAACCGAAAGATGGCGTTGTTGCAGTTGCTGCTGTTGTTGTGCTGCCCGTAGGCGCCCACGGTGATGGGGAAGTCGTCGCCGCCGCTGCAGCTGGCGCATACCGACTGGTAGAGGGTGCCGTGGCGGTCAAAACGGCTGGTGCCGCCGTCCACATGGTCGCCGCCGCTGTAGTAGTTGCTGCTGTTGTGCTGCTCGCCGAAGTAGGTGGCGTACACCAGCTGGCTGGCGTCGATGTCCACCGCCATGATGTAGAAGTCCTGTCCGTCGGTGACACTCTGGTAGGCGTCGCTGGTCACCGTCAGGTTGCTTGTGCCGTGGGTGTTCCAGGCGTAGCTGGTGCCGTTGAAGGTGCGTCCCAGGAAGATGCGCCCCCATCCGCTTAGGTAGAGGCGGTTGCAGATGTCTGCCGTGAAGGCGGTGGGCGAGATGTTGGGTTCGCCGCTGCCGTCGCCCACCACGGTGCTCCACACCAGCGAGTCCAGCCCGCTGCTGAAGCGCGCCAGGAATTGTCCGCTGTTGGGTGTGCCGTAGTTGGCATTGTGTATCAGCGTGCTGCCGTAGGCCTTGGTCTGCCCGAACAGGAAGATGTCGTCCTGCTTGCCGCAGCGCACAAAGTAGCATTGGTCGTAGGCTGTCGATCCGAAATGGGTGCTTCCCATCAGCGTGTTGCCGTAATAGGATATCTTGGCCACAAAGCCGTCGGCGCTGCCGCCGCCGTAGTTGGGCTTGTAGCAGCCGGGCGTGGTGGGGAAGTTGGTGGAATTGGTTCCGCCGCACACAATGACGTTGTAGTCCTTGTCGCAGTCCACCGAGTAGATGGCGTCGTCGTGGTTGCCGCCCAGATAGGTGGACCACATGATGTTGCGCAGGTTATAGTCTATCTTGAACACCACGCCGTCCTGTCCGCCGCCGCCGGTGGGCTGTATGCAGCCTGTGGTCACGGGGAAGTCGGCCGATGTGGTGGTGCTGCCCACATAGATGTTGTTCTGCTGGTCGGTGATGATTTCGCCGCGGGCGCCGTCGCCGTAGTTGAAGTAGAGCGAGTCGTTGCCCATCATGATGGTGGCGTAGTCGAACGAGTTGCGGTAGTTCAGTCCGTCGTTGCCGCTGCCGCCGACGTAGGTCGATGCCTGCAGCTGGCTGCCGTCGCTGTTGAAGCGGCAGATGAAGAGGTCCGAGCCGTTGGGGAAGTTGATGGTGGTGCTGCCTTCATATTGCAGCGAGGTGCCGCCGTTGAAGCTGGTGTCGTAGGCGTTGGCGCTCACGGGGAAGTTGCCCGACCCGGTGGTGCCGAACACCACCAGCTCGTTCATCGTGTTCACAAACATGCTGTGGGGCATGTCGGCCATGCTGCCGCCCAGATAGGTGGCGTAGAGCCGCTGCTGTCCGCTGCTGTCGAATTTGAAGATGCCGATGTCGCAGTTGCCGTTGTAGCTGCCGTCGTAGGCGCCCAGCGAGACGGGATAGCCGGTTCCGAACACCACGCCGGCGGTGTAGGTGTTGCGGTACTCGTCAAAGCAGCCGGTGGTTCCCCAGTTGTCGGCCGTCGAACCGGTGTAGGTCGAAAAATGGAGGTAGGGGTCGATGATGAGCACCTGGCTGCTGTCGTAGGGGCCCACTTCGAAGCGTATCTTGTCGCCTTCCAGCCGGTAGCGCGAGGCCACCTCCACCTGTCGCCCGTCGACCATCTGGTAGGCGTAAGGGCGCAGCTCCACAATGTCGGCCACCGAAGTCCGCACCTCCAGATTGCCGTTCTTCAGTCGCAGCCCGTCGGTGCCTTCGTAGCGCATCTCTATGGCGTCGGCACGACCGCCGGGGTAGACGATGAAGTCGTATTTCAGCGCCTTGCTGGCGGCGTACACCTTCATGTCGACCTGCGGGTACAGCTGCCGGTAGACCACCGACTGGTAGGTGCCCACATTCGAGGCCCAGCGGCTGCGGTCGCGTCCTATGTAGTAGTGCTCCACGCCGTCGTCGCGTTCGGTGCCCTCCACCGTCGCGGTCGTGCAGCCCTCAAAGCGGATACGGTAGGCGTGTTGGCGGTAGTGTCCCTTGCCGTCGCTGGCCATGGGGGGATGGTGCAGGTTCTCGTTGTCGCGGTGTTGCACCACGAAGGTGAAACAGTCCCTTTCCACAAACAGGGTGGCTCCGTGCATCGTCGAGCGGAAGAGCACCTGCGGCTCCCATTGGCCGCGGTTCTCCGAAAAACAGATGCGGGCACCGCTGCCCAACGTGTCTCGTTCGGTGCGGCCGCCGGCCCATGCGGGCACCACCAAAATCAGCGCCAGCATCAGCCATAAAAACATCCTATTTTCGTTTCGCTTCACGACTGCAAAAGTACACTTTTTATTTCAATTGTGTGTCTTTTTCTATTAAGGATACTTTAAATAAAAATAGGGAGGTGCTGTAGGTGTTTGTAAATCAAATGTGTAAAAACAATCCTTCGCACGGCGGCTCCTCCGTATCCCTCTTCGGCGGCCCATTTCCGATACACCTCGCCTTTCTGCGCTTTTCTGCCGGAAAGGCGGGTGAATTTTTTGTTGCTATTAAATGATTGGTTTGTATGTTTTTATATCACTCTTCCGGGTGGCTGCCGGCCGAAAAATTTGTTCATTGTAAAAAAAGTCGTAACTTTGCAAAAAATTAAGAATCTGTTTCTCGCAGGTTGAACTTAATGGGGAGTCCGCCGAAAATCCTTCAAAGAGAGTAGGCATTAATCAAACGTAACAATAACAAATTATGAAAAAAGTACTTTATCTTCTCTCCACCTTCGCATTAGTGGCCATGTTCGCTGCCTGCAGCAATCCCGAATCCGATGCTCAGAAAGCCGCCAAGAAAGGCTGCGACTGCCTCAAGGTGATGAACGATACCGAAAAGTTCGAGGCTTGCAGCCAGGAAATGGAAAAACTCGGCGATGAAATGGAGAAGAAATACACCAGCGAAGAAGACCAGAAAGCCTTCCAGGATGCTTACATGGATGCTCTGAAAGACTGCGATGTCGACCTCGGCTTAGGTCTCTAAGACTGTTGTGTCCTTTTATTGACCCCTATAGCCGGACGATCTGTCGTCCGGCTATTTCCATGTGCCCTCGCGATGTTATGATTTGTGAGTTTTTTGAATACTAAAATATATATTTATGTCACGCCGCCCAACTTCCATCTCCCATTGTTCGTTCGTCTGGTTGCTGCCTTGCCTTCTGATGCTTTTCGCGGCCTGCAACCGTCTGGAGTATGACGCCGACCGCATGGCTCGGAAAACCTGCGAATGCATCTCGTTCACGGCCGACTCTGTCATCCCGGCCGACGCCGAAAAGTGCTTCAACGAACTGATGCAACTGGCTTCGTCCCTCGAAAGCCAATACCCCTCCGAGGAACAGCAGCAGCAGCTCATCGACCGCTACACCAAGACCCTCCGTGATTGCGACGCTCCCACCACCGACTTGATGATCGACTACCTCTCCGGTGAATGGTCCAACAACCAAAAAACGAACCAGGACGAAATCCCCGTCGAAGACGAAAAATAAAACGGTAACGCTTGCGTTATATGTTCATATACCCCGCATTTGACCTAATCACAAAAACAATAAGACCATGAAAACAAACACCCTATCAACATCCCGGCAGTCGCAAACTGCCCGTCGTCGTGTCGCTCCGTTTGTCTGTTGCCCATTGGCCGTCCTTCTGTTGGTGCTCTTCGCCGCCTGCGGCGGCGCCAAGTCCGACGCCAAGCTGCTGGCCAAGAAGGCTTGCGAATGCCAGTCGATTGAGGATGCCGGCTCGTCCGACCAGCAGCAGGTCGACAGCTGCTGGAAGGAGGCGCTCGGCATGACCCTCGAAATGCGCGACAAGTACAAGGACGACCCCGAAGCCATCGATGTCTTCGAGCAGGTGCTGGCGCAAGCCGAAAAGGACTGCGTCAACCAGAAGTGAGACGCGCAGCGCTGATGCTCGGCGTTTGTTTCGTCCGGCCCTATACGCAAAACCATATTCTTTCTTTTTCTAACTGACTAATTATTATCTTTAAAGGCATTTGATCAACCAGGAAACCATACAACGCATCATGGACGCCACCCGTATCGAGGAGGTTATTGGCGAATTCGTGCAGCTCAAAAAGCGCGGCGCCAATCATGTCGGGTGCTGTCCTTTCCACAACGAGAAGACCCCCTCGTTCTCTGTCTCCCCCTCCAAGGGCTTCTTCAAGTGCTTCGGCTGCGGCGAGAGCGGCAACGCTGTCGGCTTCCTCATGAAGCATGAGCACTACACCTATCCCGAAGCCTTGCGTTGGCTGGCCAACAAATACCATATCGAGATTCAGGAGGAGAAACTCACCGAAGAGCAGATTGAGCGCAACAACGAGCGCGACGCCCTCTTCCACCTCTCCGAATTTGCCCAGAAATATTTCGCCTCTCTTCTTTTCGACAACGAAATGGGGGCCGCCATCGGCCTCAGCTATTTCCACAACCGCGGCCTTTCCGACAAGGTCATCCGCGACTTTGGCTTGGGCTACTGCCTCGACGAGTGGCAGAACTTCACCCTCCATGCCCGCGCCAACGGCTACAGCGACAACGTGCTGCGCAAGACGGGCCTCACCATTTTCCACGACGACGGCAAGTGCTTCGACCGCTTCCGCGGCCGCGTCATGTTCCCCATCTACAGCATCTCCGGCCGCGTGCTGGGCTTCTCGGGCCGTGTCCTCTCCAAGGAGAAGCAGCAGGCCAAATATGTCAACTCGCCCGATTCCGACATTTACAATAAGAGCCATATCCTCTATGGCCTCTTCCAGGCCAAAAACGCCATCTCGCGCCTCGACAAAGTCTACCTGGTCGAGGGCAACATCGACGTCATCTCGATGTACCAGTCGGGCGTTGAAAACACCGTGGCTTCCTGCGGCACCTCCCTCACCATCGAGCAGGTCCGCCTCATGCGCCGCTACACCCGCAACGTCACCGTCCTCTACGATGGCGACAATGCAGGCATCAAGGCGGCCTTCCGCGCCGTCAACATGCTCTTTGAGGAGGGCATGCATGTCCGCGTGGTCCTCTTCCCCGACGGCGACGACCCCGACAGCTACGCCCAGAAGTATGGCTCCTCGCAGCTTCAGCAGTACCTCCACGACAACGAGACCAATTTCATCCTCTTCAAAACCCGCATACTGCTCAACGATATCAAGAACGACCCCATCCGCAAGGCCGAAGTCCTCACCGATATCGTCCGCACCATTGCCCTGGTGCCCGATCTGCTCGAACGCACCGAGTATGTGGCCCAGTGCGCCTCGCTGCTCCGTGTTCCCGAACAGACCTTGCAGGCCGAACTGGCCAAGGAACTCAACCGACGCCTGCGCGCCACCCGCGAGCATACGCCCGACCCCAACGACAAGGATCTTGCCGACCCGTCGCAGCCTCCGGCCGACCAGCCGGCCGATGCCACGGCAACGACCGATGCCGTGGCGCCTGCGGCCCACGCTCCCGTTGCCCCGGCGGTTCAGTTCAACCCCGCCCTCCATCAGGAACGTCACATCATCAGCCTGCTCCTCAACTACGGCAACCGCACCTACCCCTGGCCCATGAAGGACGCCGACGGCAACGAGGTGCGGCTCGACTACACCGTCATGCAGATCATCGTCGGCGACATCCTCCACGACCAGATCAGCTTCGACGACCCCATCTGCCAGGCCATCTTCAACGAATACTCCACACGCGTCGTCGATGGCGCCACCTTCGTCGACCCGCAGCTTTTTGTCGACCATCCCGACCCGCAGGTGCGCGACTTCGCCGTCACCGTCATGATGACCGACTATCACATCTCCGACAACTGGGCCAAGAAGCAGATACACGTCCCGCTGCCCGAAGAACGCATCCAGGCCGACGTCCGCGAATCCATCCTCAGCCTGCAGCTCAAAAAACTCGACAAGAAAATTGACGACCTCGACCGACAGTTCCCCTACGCGCAGAACGACGACGATCGGCTGATGCTCATGGCACAAAAAAAACAACTCTTCCTCCGCCGACAGGAAATCGGCACCCAACTGCAACGAATCTACATTTGACCCTGACAATGTGAGATGTACGAGACGTTCTAATTTTTAATACGTAAATATCCAACAATTCAATATGACGCTCCAATCCGTTAAAAACCGCTACGATATCATCGGCAACGATCCCAAACTGCTACTCGCTATCAACAAGGCTGTACAGGTCGCCCCGACCGATCTCTCCATCCTCGTCACCGGTGAAAGTGGTGTCGGCAAGGAAGTCTTCGCCCGTCTCATCCACGACAACTCCTCCCGCAAACATAAGAAACTGGTCTCCGTCAACTGCGGCGCCATCCCCGAAGGTACCATCGAAAGCGAACTCTTCGGCCACCTCAAGGGGTCGTTCACCGGCGCCGACAAGGACCGCAAGGGCTACTTCGAAGAGGCCGACCAGGGCACCATCTTCCTCGACGAGGTCGGCGAACTCCCGCTCCCCATCCAGGTCAAGTTGTTGCGTGTCCTCGAAAATGGCGAAATCATCCCCGTGGGCTCCTCCAACGCCCGCAAGGTCAACGTGCGTGTGGTCGCCGCCACCAATGTCGACCTGCTCGCCGCCATCCGCAAAGGCCACTTCCGCGAAGACCTCTACTACCGCCTCAATCAGATCTCTATCGCCATTCCGCCGCTGCGCCAACGTGGCGACGATATCATCCTCCTCTTCCGCAAGTTCGCCTCCGATGTGGCCGAGAAATACCACATGCCGCTGCTCCGACTCTCCGACGACGCGCGTCGCTACCTGCTCGACTACCCTTGGTACGGCAACGTCCGCGAGCTGAAGAACATCACCGAGCAAATCGCTGTCGTCGAGACCGAAAGACTCATCACGCCTGAAATTTTACGGCAGTACATTCCCTACTCCGCCGACGGCAAGCTTCCGGTGCTCTTCCAACCCGACAATCCCGCCCCCGAGAGCATCACCGACCGCGAACTGCTGCTCAAGGCGCTCTCTATGGGTCAGATGATCAACGAGATGCGCTCCGAAATCAACAACCTCAAGCAGATCATCACCTCCCTCGCGCAGTCGCCCATCCACATCCGCCATAACCTCAACGACCAGCCTTCGCTGCTGGCGGACAACGACACCGACCTCGACAGGCCTCATGCCACCGATTCGCTACCTATCCACTCGTCGGTAGCCATCCCGCTGCCGCACAACGCTGCCAACACCATCGCCGAGGAGGTCGAGTTTCAGGATTCCGAAGTCATCGACAACGAGCCCCTCTCGCTCGCCGACCGCGAAAAATCGGCCATCCTCGCCGCGCTTCAACGTCACCATGGCCGTCGTCGCCCCACCGCCGCCGAACTGGGCATCTCCGAACGTACCCTCTACCGCAAACTCAAAGAGTACAACCTCGATGATTGAGAATGTGGCATTCGGCTTTTGTTGAATTCTGTCATCCTATAACCATCCTCCCTCTGAAATGATTTTTTTTGGGCTATCTGAAAAATATTCGTTTTTTTGGTGTAAATTTGCAATTATTTTCAACGAATCGAATACGTTGATATTTAGTTAAGAATCAGAAATATACGTCAAAAGTATGGAGCTCGAAACGATACAGATTACATTGCCTTCGTCGAAAAGTTTGTCGAATCGGTGGTTGATGTTGGACTATATGTCGCGGACCGGCATCAAGATTAAAAACTTGTCGTCATCCAACGACACGCAGCAACTCTCCCGTTTGCTGCACCAGCTGAAAGGTGGCCGTAGGCACAATTTCGATTGTCGCGATGCTGCCACCGTCGCTCGCTTCATGCTGGCGCTGCTCTCCATCACCCCGGGCAGCCACACCCTTACGGGTTCCGACCAGCTCTGCCGCCGTCCCATGAAGCAGCTCATCGAATCGCTCCGCGCTTCGGGATGCTCCATTGTCTGCACCAAAGAGGAGGGCTTCCTGCCTGTCAAGATTGAAGGTGTGGTGCCTACCGCCCAACGCATCATCATCGACTGCAGCATCTCCAGCCAGTTTGCTTCGGCGCTGCTTATCGCTTCCGCATCGCTGCCTCAGGGTGGCGTGGTGGAACTCACCGGCGCTCCGGCTTCTGAACCTTATATTGACATGACCCTCAATGTGATGGCACAGGCCAAGGTCAACTGGTGCCTGAAAGGGGTCCCCCCGGCATACTATGTCGAACACTCCATCCCCCAATGCGATGTGGTCTCTATCGAAAAGGACTGGTCGTCGGCTTCCTATTTCTTCGAGGCGGTATCGCTGCTGCCGGGCGTCGCAGTACGTCTGCCGGGCCTGAGCCGCGAAAGCCTTCAGGGCGACAGGGTGGTGCGCGACATCTACGACCAGCTGGGCCTCACCGTCAACCAGGGAGAACAGTCGCTCGAACTGAAACGCGAAGGCGAGATGGCGTCGAACTATGAGGGCGACTTCCGCAACTGCCCCGACCTCGTACCGGCCGTGGCGGTTACCTGCGCAGCCCTCGGCATCGAAGCACGTCTGACGGGCGTCGCCGCCCTCCGCTTCAAGGAGAGTGACCGTCTGGAGAGCCTCCGCTCCGAACTGGCCAAACTGGGCCGCACCGTGACTGTCGAAGAGGACGTGCTGCTGATTCCTGCCGGCGCACCCTTCACCAAGGAGTCGCTCGCCGTTGCCCCCGAAATCGACTGCCACGACGACCATCGGATCGCTATGGCTTTCGGCGCGCTGAAAGTGCTCAACCCCGACCTCAAGTTCAATACACCAGATGTGGTCTCCAAATCATTCCCCGATTTCTGGAAAATGATGGAGCGCCTGATCGGTTAAGAGTCGCTCATACCGACTGTAAAGCAAACATTTTTTTAGCACAAAAGTTAAACCATCTTTTTGCCGCGGCTCCCAGTTCCTTCAAAATGAGGAAGGGGCCGCGGTCTTGCATTGCCCAATAATTGTGTGCATGAATTGTCCATGAATCGCGTGCATGAGTTGACCATGAATATATTTATCCCATTAAATTAAGGCTGATTGTGTGGCAATTCGCGTTCAATGGAGAGATGCTATCCACTTGTTTTTTGGCCATACGAATGCAAACAAAAAGGGGCTTCTCAAGAGCTTTGATGAATGCGTGGCGGATGGAGAAGCCAGCTGCATTCCGACTGCTTGAGAAGTCCCGGTCACAAGGCCGTTTTGAAGGCCTGAGAGGAACCGAGGTCCCCTTTTCGACAAAATAACAAACAATAGTTTAGTACAACTTCTCGCGAAGAAATTGCAAAAGTTGCGAAAAATTTTCTTTCTCGGTCCAAAAGATTTCAGGATAGCGCTTTAGCCATGTGATTTGTTTCTTGGCGTACCGCCAGGTGTTGTGCTTGATGGCCTTGACGGCATCGGGCAGGGTGCTTTGTCCGTCGAGGTGGGCGAAGAGCTCCTTGTAGCCCACGGTGTTGAGTGTGTTGAGATGACGGAGGGGTAGGAGGGCGCGGACCTCGTCCATAAGTCCTTGCTCCATCATCAGGTCGACGCGTCGGTCGATGCGTTCGCGAAGGATGGGCGGGTCGGCGCGAAGGGCCACTTTGGTGATGGCGAAAGGTCGTTCGGGCAGCGGCTGGTGAAGGTGGCTGGAGAAGGTGTGGCCGGAGGTGTAGATGACCTCGAGGGCGCGTTGGATGCGGATGGGGTTGCGGCGATCCACGACGGCGTAGTAGTCGGGGTCCAGCTGCCGCAGTTCGTCGAGCAGCTGGTCGAGTTGTCCTTCGGCGATGCGGGCGGCGAGCGAGGCGCGGAGTTCGGGCGTGGGGTCGGGCATGCGGTTGATGCCGTTGCAGAGGGCGTCGGCATAGAGCCCGGAGCCGCCGACGGCAATGGCCACGTCGTGGTGCTGGAAGAGCTGCTGGAGCAGGTCGAGCGCTTCATGTTCGTAGTCGTAGACGTTATAGGGCTGGAGCACAGAGCGGTTGGCGATGAAATGGTGCGTGGCGGCGGCCAGCTCGTCGGGCGAGGGGCGTGCCACACCGATGTCCAGTTCGCGGTAGAACTGGCGCGAGTCGAACGAAAGGATTTCGGTCTGGAAGGTTTGTGCCAACCGGATGGCGCAGGCGGTCTTGCCCACGGCGGTGGGACCCAGAACGACAATCAGCTGTTTCATTGTTCGACGGCTTTGAGGCCCAGTTCCGCGCCGAGTTTGAGCATCATCTGCCATGCCGCTTCGCGTTCGTTGGGGATGGTGCCCTCGAGGATGGCATCCTTGATGGCGTCCTTGATGACGCCGATTTCGTGGCAGGGCCCGATGTTGAAGGTCTGCATGATGTCCAATCCGCTGACGGGCGGCTGGAAGTTGCGGATGCGGTCTTTCTCTTCCAGTTCGACCAGCTTCTGTCGCACCAGCCGGTAGTTGTCGCGGAAGCGTTTCTTCTTCTCCTCCTGCTTGGAGGTGATGTCGGCTTCGCAGAGGATCATGAGGTCGTCGATGTCGTCGCCCGCCTCGAAGAGCAGTCGGCGGACGGCCGAGTCGGTCACGATATCTTCCGAGATGACGATGGGTCGGAGGTGGAGGAGCACCAGCTTCTCGACGTATTTCATCTTGGCGTCGAGCGGCAGCTTGAGGCGCTTGAAGATGCGTCGGACCATGAGCGACCCTTTGGCTTCGTGGCCGTGGAAGGTCCATCCCATTTTGGGGTCGAAGCGTTTGGTGGCGGGTTTGCCGATGTCGTGGAGCATGGCGGCCCATCGCAGCCAAAGGTCGTCGCTTTTCTGCGCCACATTGTCCACCACCTCAAGGGTGTGGTAGAAGTTGTCTTTGTGGCTGCGTCCGTTGACGGTCTCGACGCCTTTGAGGCGTGAGAATTCGGGGAAGAACAGCTGCATGAGGCCGGCCTTCTGAAGCAGTTTGAGGCCCACTGAAGGACGCGGCGAAAGGATGATTTTGTTGAGTTCGGTGGTGATGCGCTCCTGCGAGACGATTTTGAGCCGTTCGGCGTTGTCGCAGATGGCCTGGAAGCAGCGCTCTTCGATGGTGAATCCCAGCTGGGAGGCGAAGCGGATGGCGCGCATCATGCGGAGCGGGTCGTCGCTGAAGGTGATGTCGGGGTCGAGCGGGGTGCGGAGAATGCCGTCGTTCAGGTCGCGGATGCCGCCGAAGGGGTCGACGAGTTCGCCGAAGCGGTCGTGGTTGAGGCAGACGGCCATGGCGTTGACCGTGAAATCGCGGCGGTTCTGGTCGTCTTCCAGGGTGCCGTCCTCGACGATGGGCTTGCGGCTGTCGTGCTGGTAGGATTCGCGGCGGGCGCCGACAAATTCCACTTCCCAGTCGATGCCGTCGTAGTGGTAGTGCAGCTGGGCGGTGCCGAAGGTCTTGAAGACGTGGACTTCGAGGGTGGGGCTGATGCGACGGGCCACCTCCTGGGCAAGGACGATGCCGCTGCCGACGCAGACGATGTCGATGTCGGAGCAATGCCGCTGCAGGAAGTAGTCGCGCACAACACCCCCCACGGCGTATGCCTCGAGGTGCATGCTGTCGGCCACTTCGCCGACAAGGGTGTAGATAGGATGGTTGAGCTGTACGTCCATGAAGCCTCGTTGTGTGTGGGAATGGGGGTTGTCAGATCACTTTTTCGGAAGGGCGGCGGCTAGTGGGTGTCGAAGTCCTGACGACCGGCGAGGTTGCCGGCTTCGTCGTAGAATTCCCAGATGTTGGCGCGCTTGCCGTTGATGTAGAATCCGCGGAAGAAGGGGATGCCGTTTTCGCGGAACGAGTTGTAGGCGCCGTTTTCGACACCGCCGTTATAGACGGCCTCCATGCGCAGCTGTCCGTTGGCGTAAAAGAACTCCCAGCGGCCTTCCTTCATGCCGTTGCGGACCAATCCGCGGGCGTTGAGGCTGTAGTCGTCGTTGAACTGGAAGCGCATCTGCTCGTCGCCGCTGCAGTAGGCCACCGAAAGGGGACGGTGGTCGGCGGTGAAGTCGAGGACGATGAGCGAGTCGTAGCTCTTGCCGTAATAGTCGTTGCCCTTGGTGTCGTAGAATTTCCAGTCGCTGCCGATGGAGTCGTTGCCGTCGAAGCTGCCCTGGGCGTGGAGCTGCCCGTTGTTGTAGAAGAACTTCCAGGTGCCGGTGGGCTTGTTGTCCTTGAAGTGCTTCTCGTACATCGGCTGGCCGTTCTCGTAGTAGAATTTCTCGGCCAGACGTTCTTTCTTGCCGTCTTTCTTGTCGACCACGGTGAAGACCAGTTTGGGCTGGCCGTTGTCGTAGGTTGAAAAGACCTCATCGTGCGGTGCGTTCTTGCAGGCGTTGAAAAGCAGGACGGCGACGGCCATCATGGCGGTGATGTATATCTTCTTCGAATGAATCATGGTTTTTTCCTCCTGGAGAATGTGTTGTTGGGTGTTATTGTTTGATTGGATTGATGTTTGTTGGTTGATATGCTTCTTTATGGATTGTTTTTTGACTAGTTCGTTGCGGCGGCGATCAGCTGTTCGGCGGCGGCGTAGGCGCTGACGCGGTTGTTCAGAATGTCCTCGCGCGCCTGCTGCAGGCGTTCTTCCATGCCCGGGGTGGCGTAGAAGCGTTCCTTCAGCGTGTTCTCGATGGTCTCGTCGAGGATGCGGAGGTTCTGCTGCTGGCGCTTGTGGTAGAAGTAGCCGTTCTGCTTGGTGAAGGCGACATATTCGGTCACCTTGTTCCATATCTCCTGAATGCCCAGTTTGCTGTAGGCGGAGCAGAGCATGACGGGGACGGTCCATTGCGAGTCGGGCATGGGGAAGAGGTGGAGCGCGTTACGGTACTGCTGTGCCGAGAGTTTGGATTTCTCGATGTCGATGTCGCTCTTGTTGATGGCAATCATATCGGCCATCTCCATGATGCCGCGTTTGATGCCTTGCAACTCGTCGCCCGTATTGGCCAGCTGCAGCAGCAGGAAGAAGTCGACCATGCCGTGTGCCGCCACTTCCGACTGACCGACGCCGACCGTTTCGACGATGACGGTGTCGAATCCCGCCGCTTCGCACAAAAGGATGATTTCGCGAGTCTTGCGTGCCACGCCGCCCAGCGAGCCGGCCGACGGGGAAGGACGTATGAAGGCGTTGGGGTCGGTGGAGAGCTCCTCCATGCGCGTCTTGTCGCCCAGAATGCTGCCTTTAGAACGCTCGCTGCTGGGGTCGATGGCCAGCACGGCCAGCTTGTGGTTCAGGCCGGTAAGCATCTTGCCTAGCGCCTCGATGGTGGTGCTTTTGCCGGCGCCCGGCACACCGGTGATGCCCAAGCGGATGGATTTGCCGCTGTAGGGCAGGCATTGCTCTATCACCTGCTGCGCTTTGCGCTGATGGTCGAAACGGGAACTCTCCACAAGGGTGATGGCGCGCGAAAGCATGACACGGTCGCCGTGCAGTATGCCGTCCACCAGCTGCTCCACAGAGGGCTCCGAGCGTTGTTTTTTTCGCATGTTTTCGAGGTAAAAATTGCTGATTTGCTCAGGCTGTTTTACTCCTTCAACCACGTTCAACGCGCTGTCGTATTCAAAATTTGAATAGGTTTTTTTATCCTGTTCGTCCATCATAGGCTGTTGTCTTATAGTGTGTTGTGCTGATGGCGGTGCCATCGTTGCCACTACAAAGATAAGATTATTTTGAAAAAAATTTTGTCACATATCAAAATTTGTGTACTTTTGCACCCGATTTCACGGCGGGGTAGCTCAGCTGGTTAGAGCGTCGGATTCATAACCCGGAGGTCATGAGTTCAATTCTCATCCCCGCTACCAAAAGAGGCGGTTTCGCATGCGAAACCGCCTCTTTAGTTGATACGGTTCGAGGAGGTGGGTTGCGCGTCATCCGCGGTTCCCATTTCCGATACCTCATCATCGCACTTTTTATTCTTAATTATTCCATTCGTTGCTCTATCTTCACATTCCATATTGCCATCACAAATGCACCTACTGCGGCTTTTTCTCGGTTGCGGGCCGGCACGACATGGACGCCTATGTCGACGCCCTCTGTCGTGAGATAGCGCAGCGCCACCCTGCCGGCGCCCTGCGGACGGTCTATTTCGGTGGCGGCACCCCTTCGCTTTTGTCGCCCGACCAGTTGCACCGCATCGTCGACGCCATTCGCGCCCATTGCGATGTGTCGCAATTGGAGGAGGTCACGCTGGAGGCCAATCCGGAAAACCTGTCGCGCGATTATCTTGAAATCCTTGCAAGCGAGGGATTTGTGAACCGGCTGAGCATCGGTGTGCAGTCGTTCCACGATGACGAACTGCGGCTGCTGAACAGGGTCCATAGCTGTCGGCAGGCGATGGATGCCGTCGCCTTCGCCGCGGAGGCGGGCTTCCGGAATGTCTCGGTCGATTTGATCATGGGGCTGCCCGGACAAACCGTGGCGCGTTGGGACGACAACCTGCATCGGTTGGAGACGCTGCTGCCGCTGGAGGCGGTCAAACACCTGTCGTGCTACGAACTGACACTCGAACCCGGCTCCATCCTTGAGCGACAGCTGCAGATGGGGCGCGTCCAGATGGCCGACGAATCGGTGCTGGCCGCACAATACGACGCTTTGCAGCGATGGTGTGAGCGCTCTGGTTTCCAGCAGTATGAGGTGTCGAACTATTGTCTGCCGGGATACCATTCGCGACACAACAGCCGCTACTGGGACCGCACCCCCTATGTGGGTGTCGGCGCCGGTGCCCACTCGTTCGACGGCAATTGCCGCCGTTGGAATCTGACCGATATCGCCGCCTATGTGGCAGGCGCTGCCGAGGGCGAGGTGCCCCACGACGAGGAACGGCTGTCGCCCAAAGATGCCTTCAACGAATATCTGATGACCGCCTTGCGCACCCGACGCGGGGTGCAGAAGGCGCTGGTCGACGTGCCCTTCAGGGGCTACCTGTCGGAACAGATGGCGCGCTTTGTGCAGGCCGGGCTGATTGAGGAGACGGACACGGCCTACCGCCCCACCGACAAGGGGTTGCTGCAAGCCGACGGCATTGCCGCCGACCTTTTCATGCTTTGAGACTTCCGCACAGCACGCCGCCGCAACTGTCGCAACGGGCGCCGGTGACCGAGGCAAGCGTGTTGTTCTCGCCCTGCAGCCGCAGATAGGCCAGCAAGGCGAAGATGATGGCCTCCTTATAGTCGACGATGTCGGCGTCGCACTCGCCGAAACGGATGCGGGGTTTCAGCGCTTTCACCCGTTCCATGAGGAATTTGTTTTTGGCGCCGCCGCCGGTGACGAGCGCCGAGCCGATGCTTATGCCCGCGGGCGACAACGCCTCGGCGATGCGCAGCGCGATGTGTTCGGTGACGGTGCGCAGCCGGTCGGGCAGGGGAGTGCCCTCAAACTCCTCGACGAGGGGACGGAAGCAGCCCTCGAACCATTCCTTGCCCAAGGTCTTCGGCGGCTCCATCTGGTAGTAATCCAGCGATTCCAGCGCCTCCATCAGTGGAGCGACAAACTGACCCTGTGAGGCCATCTTCCCGTCGCGGTCGCAATCCATGCCCGCCTTGGCCGCCAGCCAGTTGAGCGCCATGTTGCAGGGCGATATGTCGTAGGCGGTGCGGTGATCGCCCTGTTCGTACGACAAGTTGGCGATGCCGCCCAGATTGATGCAGCAGTCGTAGTCGCCAAACAGCAGCCGGTCGCCGATGGGCACCAGCGGAGCCCCTTGGCCGCCCAGCGCCACGTCGAGCCGACGGAAGTCGCAAACCACCGGCAGGCCCGTTTCGGCGGCGATGGCGTTGCCGTCGCCGATTTGGGCGGTGAAGCCCGCTTCCGGCTGGTGGAATACCGTGTGGCCGTGCGAGGCGATGGCATCCACCCGACCCGGGTGGTCGGCACGGAACCGATTGACGCAGCGGCCGAAAAGATGGCCCAGTTCGGCATCGGCGCGAGCGTAGGCCTCGGCCGACGAGGTGTGGAGGGTGGACAGCCGTTGCCGCCAGGCGTCGTCGTAGGCGATGGTGTCGGCCGCAATGAGGCGGAACTGGTGCGCACTTTCGAAGTGGCAGTAGGCGATGTCGATGCCGTCGAGCGAAGTGCCCGACATGAGTCCGATGATATATTGTCCTTTCTTGTTGGAATCCATGACGTTGTGGATTTGTTCTGCGGACGCTCCGCGAATGCAAATTTACGTTTTTTTAATAGAAGTCAATATAATTCAAAAAAAAACACTATCTTTGCAAATTCGTTTTTGTTTGACAAGAATCAAATAAATAAAATAAATATAGTTAAAAATGAAGAAGATAATTAACACTCCCAAGGCTCCGGCAGCCATCGGTCCTTACAGTCAGGCCGTCCTTGCCGGCAACACGCTTTACATCTCCGGCCAGATTCCTATCAATCCCGCCACCAAGGAGGTTCCCGAGGGTATCACCGCCCAAACCGAGCAGGTGATGCAGAACATCAAGGCCATCCTCGACGAGGCCGGTTTCACCTTCCAGGATGTGGTGAAGAGCACCTGCCTGTTGGCCGACATGGAGTATTTCAAACCCATGAACGAGGTCTACGCCAAGTATTACAGCACCGACTGCCCCGCCCGCGCCGCTTTCGCCGTCAAGGGTCTGCCTATGGGCGTTCTGGTCGAAATTGAAACGATTGCAGTAAAATAATTGTGAATCGTGGATAGTGACCGCTGAACAAGGCGCGGGCCGCTGCCCGTTGCGCACATCGCGATCCGTTGTCCACTTAAAAACAAGAATATGGATTTTAGCTACACCAAGCAAGAAGAACTCTTTCTGCAGATGATTCGCGAATTTGCAGAGAAAGAGGTGAAGCCCCTCGCAGCCGAAGTGGACGAGGAAGAACGCTTCCCTATGGAAACAGTCAAGAAAATGGCCAAAATCGGCTTGATGGGTATCCCGGTTCCCACGCAGTATGGCGGCGCCGGTGGAACGAACATCATGTACGGTATGGCCGTCGAGGAGCTGAGCCGCGTGTGTGCCACCACCGGTGTCATCCTTTCCGCCCACACCAGCCTCTGCTGCGCCCCCATCCTGGAGAGCGGCACCGAGGAACAGAAAATGAAATACCTGCCCAAGCTTGCTAGCGGCGAATGGATTGGTGCTTTCGGCCTCACCGAGCCCAATGCCGGTACCGATGCCGCCGGTCAGCAGACCACCGCTGTGCTTGACGGCGACGAGTGGGTGCTCAACGGAAGTAAGATTTTCATCACCAACGGCTCCTACGCCAATGTGTTCATCATCATCGCCATGACCGACAAGAGCCTCGGCACCAAGGGCATCAGCGCCTTCATCGTCGAAAAGACCGACCCGGGCTTCTCGGTTGGTAAGAAGGAGAAGAAGATGGGTATCCGTGGCAGCGCCACCACCGAGCTTATTTTCGAAGACTGCCGCATCCCGAAGGATCGTCAGCTGGGACAGCTGGGCAAGGGCTTCGGCTTGGCCATGAAGACCCTCGACGGCGGCCGTATCGGTATCGCCTGCCAGGCACTGGGTATCGCCCAGGGCGCCATGGACGAGACCGTCAAATACACCAAGGAACGCAAACAGTTCGGACGCAGCATCAGCCAGTTCCAGAACACCCAGTTCCAGATGGCCGACCTCGAAACCAAGGTGCAGGCAGCCCGTCTGCTCTGCCGCTCGGCACACTACAAGAAAGACCACGGCATCCCCTATAGCGCCGACGCCGCAATGGCCAAACTCTTCTCGGCCGAAACGGCTATGGAAGTGACCACCAAGGCTGTCCAGTTCCACGGCGGCTACGGCTACACCCGCGAGTATCCCGTCGAACGCATGATGCGCGACGCCAAGATCACCGAAATCTACGAAGGCACCTCCGAAGTCCAGCGTATGGTTATCGCCGGTAAGTTGTTTAAATAATGACCTTAAAGCCTCAAAGACTTTAAAACTAAAGAATGAATATGAATATAGTAGTTTGTATAAAGCAAGTGCCGGACACCACCGAGGTGAAAATCAATCCCGTTACCGGTACGCTTATCCGCGAGGGCGTTCCCTCCATCATGAATCCCGACGATAAGGGCGGCCTCGAATTCGCCCTTCAGTTGAAAGACAAATACGGCGCACATGTGACCGTCATCACCATGGGTCTGCCCCAGGCAGAGGCCATCCTGCGCGAGGCCCTCGCCATGGGCGTTGACCGCGCCATCCTGCTCACCGATCGCAAACTGGGTGGTGCCGATACCCTGGCAACCTCCAGCGCCATTGCCGGTGCGCTCCGCACCATGGATTTCGACCTCATCATCACCGGTCGTCAGGCCATCGACGGCGACACCGCTCAGGTGGGACCCCAGATTGCCGAACACCTCGACCTGCCGCAGGTCTCCTATATGGCCGACCTTCAGTACGACGAGGCTACCAAGACCTTCACCGTCAAGAAACAGCTCGAGGACGGCTATCAGGTGCTCCAGATGCAGGCCCCCTGCGTCGTCACCGCTCTGGCCAGCGCTGTCCAGCCCCGCTACATGACGGTCAACGGTATCGTCACCGCTTTCGACAAAGAGGTGGAAGTGTGGAATGCCGACCGCATCAATGTCCCCGAGGAGCATATCGGTAAGGCCGGTTCCCCCACCAGCGTCTTCAAATCGTTCCCCAAACAGCTCAAACCCGCCGGCCAAACCGTCGAGGTCAGCCCCGAAGAGGCTGTCGAGCTGATTGTGAATAAACTGAAAGAAAAGCACATTATTTAACCGTTGGTTTGTTGGTAGGTTTATCCGTTGATAAGGTTCATCTGACAACGTATCAACATATCAACATATCGACATATCAACAGAATTGATATGAACTTAGCAGAATATAAAGACGTATATGTGTTTGCCGAACAACGCGACGGCAAACTGCAGAATGTGGCTCTCGAGCTGCTCGGCAAGGCCCGCGAACTGGCTGACGCCAACCAGGAGAAGGTTGTGGCCATGCTGCTTGGCAAGGATGTGAAACCGCTGGCACAGACGCTGGTACAGCACGGTGCCGACGAGGTTCTGGTGGTCGACAACGACCTGCTGAAGGACTACCTCACCGAACCCTACACCGAGGCCATCACCCAAATCATCAAAGAGCGCAAACCCAGCATCATGCTGATTGGCGCCACCACCATCGGCCGCGACCTGGGTCCACGCGTCAGCGCCCGCAACCGCACCGGTCTTACCGCCGATGCCACCAAACTTGAAATCAGCGACGACGAGGCTCACGAATTCCGCATGACCCGTCCCGCTTTCGGCGGCAACCTCATGGCCACCATCCTCTGCAAGAACAATCGTCCGCAGATGTCCACCGTGCGTCCGGGCGTCATGCAGAAAATGGCTGCCGACGCCAACCGCAAGGGCGTCATCACCGACTATGCGGTGGCATTTGACGAGGCCAAGATTGCCCGCGTCAAGCTGGTGAAGACCGTCAAGGAAGAGAAGACCGTCACCGACATCAGCGAGGCCAAGATCCTCGTCAGCGGTGGCCGCGGTGTCGGCACCAAGGACGGCTTCGGCAAACTCGAAGCGCTGGCCAAAGAGCTCGGCGGCGAAGTCTCCAGCAGCCGTGCCATGGTCGATGCCGGTGTTATGGACGCCAGCCGTCAGGTGGGTCAGACCGGTAAGACCGTCCGCCCGGCCCTCTATCTGGCTTGCGGCATCAGCGGTGCCATCCAGCACCTGGCCGGTATGGAAGAGAGCGAACTCATCATCGCCATCAACAAGGACAAGTTCGCACCCATCTTCAGCGTTGCCGACCTCGGCATTGTGGGCGACCTCCACAAGATCGTCCCCATGCTCACCGAGCGCCTGAAAACCATGCAGAAATAAATTATTTCAGCAACACAAAACAAGCGAGGAGCAGTCGTCAAGGTCTGCTCCTCGTTTTATAAACGAGAAGACAATGAAACGAACAAGCAAAATCATCGGAGGCATCGCCCTTCTGGCCTTCGGCATCGTGTGGGCCCTGGAACTCCTCAACGTCATCAGCATCAGCCTCGAAGGCTGGTGGACGCTCTTCGTCATCGTGCCCTGCTTCATCAACATCTTCAACGACCGACACAAGGCCGGCGCCATCATCGGCTTCGGCATCGGCATACTGCTGCTGCTGGCCGCTCGCAGCATCATCCCCTGGAACGATGTGTGGAAGTATATGGTATGCATCGTCGCCGTGGTATGGGGCGTCATGCTGCTGTTCTTCAACAAGAAGAACGATAAGTCCAGCTCCTACGGCGAACAACCCGAAACGGTCGTTCTTGACGGAAGCAAGATGCACAAAATCGATGTCTCCTTCGGCAAACAGGACTACAGCTACGATGGCCAGATTTTTGACGGCGCCTACGTGCACACCAGCTTCGGCTTCGTGAGCCTCGACCTGCGCAATGCCGACATCCGCGACGGAGCCGTCATCGTCGTCGACTGCAGCTTTGGCGGCATGGAGGTCCGAGTCGGCAAGGGCATCTGTGTCCGCAACGACATCGACGCCTCCTTTGCCGGAGTCGACTGCGACTGCTGCACCCAACCCGCCGATGGCGCCAAGACCCTCTACCTCAAAGGCCACTGCAGCTTCAGCGGCATAGAAATAAAGTAAAGGTCTGATCGGCATTTGAATTATGGCGGCTCGCAGCATACGCTGCGGGCCGTATTTGTATGGTTTGAGTTGATTCGGGTTGATTTGGGTTGATTTGAGTTGGTTAGGTTGATTTGGGTTGGTTAGGTTGATTTGAGTTTGTTTGATTCGTGTTGTTCAAGTTTGTTTGTTGCGCCATGAAAAGTAGACATGGAAGGTTGGAAAATGTGAATTTTTGATATTATTTTAGTCGAAAATGTGATTTTTGAAGTTATTTTAGGTCGGAAAATGTGATTTTTAATGTTACTTTATACTGAAAATGTGATTTTTGGTGTTTCTTTTTAGTCGGAATCCTTTCCACCAGAAACAGACAAGGAAGTCGGGATCTAATTTCACATTTTGTGGTACACATTTTGCGAAATTTCAAAACTTTTGTAAATTTGCTGTGTCGAACAAGAGGAAGAACCTCCTCGATGAAAACGTGGTTGACGGCAAAGCCACATACAGCCTTAATGACGTGTTCCTGTCCCGATGGCTGGAGGAGAAATATTAGCAAACGTCGCACCTTTCGCAGAACTTCTTCTGCTTTTGGCGATATTTCTATTTCGTACATCAACATACGCACTTTAAGAATTCTGATAGTGTTTCTCCCGGAAGCATTCTCTTCCCTTTCCCTTGGCGAAGACATCCTCGGGTGGCGCTAGGGCTGGCACTATGTCGCAAAGGCTGATGGCCGCTGTGTAATAGGTGGCTAAGCGGTTAGAGAGAGCACACTGAAGGTGACAATAATGACTTATGGAGTGTGATTATTTTGTGAATGCGTAGGGCGATCGTTTTTTTTTGATTTTGGGATTCGTCCTACTAGGGTCCTAACAGACTCCTACCGGGGTCCTACCAGAGACTCACCAGAGACCTGCCGGGGTTCTGTCAGGGAAGCGTTCTGTGAAGTGGGGTGATTTTGAGGTGGACATTCATCTGCTCGAAGATGCAGATTTGACTTGTCCGAATGTGTGGGTCGTGATTTGAGATGGATGTCTACATATTGGATTGCGAAATTGCATGGAGGAAGGTGTGATATATGCCTTGGTGATGTCAAATAGGCCGATGAGACGCCGCGTTTGGCCATTTCGTTCGGTTTTTTTTGTCAGCTTAGAGCGCGTGGACGCTGCTGAGAAGCGCGGTGAAGGGGGGGGAAGAGCATGGAAAAGCGAAGTTGGTGTGTTTTTTGGAGGCCTAATAGAGGAGAAAATGGCATAATTCGGCTTTGGTATTTAGATGCGGTTGTGTCTTATGTGTTGATAGTCTGCATTTTGGAGAAGGATGGCGTTTCAGTTTCAGTTGTTTCAGTCAAAAAATGGATGGTATGTAGTTTCGTTTTATTCTATATATTATATTAATTATTAATTAGTTATATATTATATAAAGGGGGCAATTGACATGCATATCTCGAACTGAAACTGAAACAACTGAAACGCTTGAGCCATGGGTTGTTTGGTTTTTGTGAGCCTTTCTATCCTAGAAGGCAAAAGAGTGAGCTGAGGGTTTCGTTGGCCACGTTTTGTTTTTGTTCTCCTTCGTATATACGTCTCTGTTTAATTCGCACGCGCGAAACATTATTTTGCTGTTTAAGAAAAAATGCGTATCTTTGCAGATTGAAAAAATCAATGGCTAATTGGGAGAACGTAGATTATATAAATACCTTGATGCAAGTGGTGGAATGAATATGCTATATCATAGTACTCTGATGTTCACCAATGCCACACAGTTGAACGACCCTTTCGACTGCCATCCTGCTTATGTCCGATTGACGGGGGAAATGCTAACACCATATTATGGATGGTCGCCAGAAGACGTTTTCCAGATAGAATACAATAAGGGATTACGACGTAGAGACAAAACCTATATCTGCAGTCTTTCGAAAGTCTACGACTCCATTTTAATGTGGAGCTATTATAGCAAACATTCAGGCATCTGCATTGGTTTGGATATGGAAAAAACGAGGAAGTATCTAAAGCGCATGACAGGACTCTTTCTTGGCTGCCCCGAACTTGAAGTGCAATATAGGGATGTGGTTAATGAACCAAGCTCAATGAAAGGCTCCAACGATTTCCTTGGTTATCATTTTGCCACCAAAGCAAAAGAGTGGCAACACGAACAGGAGGTTCGCTTAGTGGCATACGATCCTTCACCGATGCATATGCGGCTGTTGCCCGGACAATACAAAGAAGAGTCTCTTTGTGAAAAATTCATGCACATATTCCAAAAGCAAAAGGAAGATGAATATATGGATTGGAAAGAGGTTCGTGCCTTTCTTGACATCGGCGGCGAATGCTTCGAATCCGTCTACATGGGTGTGAACTTGGATGATAAAAAGAACTCAGAAATCAAGGAAAAAATAATCAAGGTTGCCCGCAGATGCAATCCTGAAATCAATATTTACCAAATGACTATTGACCCAAAGGCTTTTCGCCTTAAGGTACGATTGATAGAACAATAAGATATGCCAAGAATAGCCAATCAGTCAAAACAGAAACCGTCAAAGAGTATGGAGGCTGCCTTGTGGGAGTCGGCCAACAAACTGCGTGGTGCCGTCGAACCGGCAGAATACAAGCACGTGGTGCTGAGCCTTATCTTTCTCAAGTATGCCGGCGACCGTTTCGAACAGCGGCAGCAGGAACTCATAGCGCAGGGTTTGAAAGAGTATGTCGACCAGGTGGAGTTCTATACGGCCGAGAATGTCTTCTATCTTCCGCCCAAGTGCCGTTGGTCGTATATTATGGAGAACGCCAAGCAGCCTAATATCTTCCAGATTATCGATGATGCGCTTGTCGATATCGAGAAGAAAAACAAGCAGCTGGAGGGTGCATTGCCCTACAACTACTATTCCAACCTAGGCTTGGACAAGACCAAGTTCGCCTCGCTGCTCGACGAAATCAACAAGCTCGACACCGTCGCCGATGCCGAGAACGACCTCATCGGCCGTGTGTATGAGTATTTCCTTGGCAAGTTCGCCATCGCCGAGGGCAAGGGCAAGGGCGAATACTATACGCCCAAGTCGATTGTCAACCTTATCGCCGAACTTATTGAGCCCTACGACGGCAAGATCTACGACCCCTGCTGTGGGTCAGGCGGCATGTTCGTGCAGTCGATGAAGTTCGTCAAGGCCCATCACGGCAATATGAAGAACGTGAGCGTCTATGGACAGGAGAACACCAACACCACCTT